>WLWD01003619.1_pt1 | contig 66778 bp, 58 predicted proteins | sample 6712731 | NCBI WGS metagenome assembly WLWD01 (sample SAMN12718690, study PRJNA576275) | sponge metagenome | isolation source: marine sponge | host: Mycale hentscheli | place: New Zealand: South Island, Marlborough, Capsize Point | collected 2014-11-01 | reverse complement strand
CTTCTCCTCCTACCACTGTCCCACCTCCTCCTACAACTGCCCCACCTTCTCCTCCTACCACTGTCCCACCTCCTCCTACCACTGCCCCACCTTCTCTTCCTACCACTGTCCCACCTCCTCCTCCTACCACTGTTGCGCTCCCTGTGGCAATGATCACAGATAAATCTCACCCAACTACTGTCATGCCAAATCCCACCAGCAATAACTTTGCATGTGCAGGTAGACCACTTACACTGACAGCTGTTTCTGGTTCTTTACAGTCACTCAATTATCTTGAATCTTCCTATCCCACTAATACTGACTGTGTATGGAACATTGAATGTCCAGAAGGTTCAACTGTAATAGTCTCATTTACTAGCAGCTTTCGGCTGGCAGGCAGAATGCCTCGCTGCCCAAGAAGTCGGCTCTTAGTGTATAGTTGTGGACAGTTCTACGGCCCGTACTGCCACTTGACGCCACCTACCCCATTCATCACTGCTTGCAGCAAGGCTCAAGTCAATTTCATAGCTGGATCCTTCGTGGGCGTGACTCGTACAGGGTTTAAATTAAACTATATCTGCAAGCCTACTCCACGACCTACTCTAATCACTCCAACAAATTCTCCAGGACCAACCCATTCTATTCTGTGTGGTGGAGGTCCACATCGTATGACTAATCCAACGGGGCATATCCAAACTTTACATTGGCCGTTGAAACCATATCCTTTAAACCAAAAATGTCGGTGGACTATACACTGCCTTTTTGGAATGGAAATTTCTTTTGATAAGAACTTCAGAGTCGCTGGTCGAATGCCTCACTGTGCTAAAGACCAACTCACTCTTGCAGGGTGCGGATCACAGTTAGGAACTTTTTGTCATCTCACAGCTCCCTCTAAGATATTCACTTTGTGTCCTGATGTAGAGGTACTATTCCACACTGGAGAACAACGAGGAATTACTCGAACTGGATTCAGACTGAACTACCGATGCTTCTAAAGTTGAAGAATAGAAGTAATGTTTGTATTATATGAACTGAAACTTTGTAGTGAAAAAACAAATGTGTTTATTTATCTTAGCTTTATATGTTTGGATAGGGAGACAAGCCGCCCCCCCCCCCCCCCCCCCCCACACACACACACACACACGTGACACAGAGAATCTTAAAGTACACATCAATTTTTACTTAATAGCCATAAAATACTAAGTATCCTGGTCTTATAAGTATCAAACTCAAACCTTCTCTACTTATTATGCTATAACACTGGACTCAGATAACTTAGTCATATTTTAGAGCATGGTGGACTAGTACAAAACATCAGACCTTAGAGTAGGATCAGAAGTTCCCTATTTGAAACAACAGCAACAGTTATTACTAATTCTTCTGTGTGACAGCCATGTTGTGTGGCTTCTAACTGTATTTGCCTAAAGTAAAATGGTATGGTAAACATTTCATAATACAATCAGCTATTGCTGTGAGTGGTTAACTGAGTGTCAAAGCACTTATGGTAGCTTTGTTTATGATAGTAATAAAGCTAAGAGACTGACCTTCCTGACGATCTCACAATAAGCTACTAAACTGCAGCGCCTAGTGCCCCTTTAACGGCATTTATAAGGGTTAACCAAAAAAAATTCGGCGTCAAATTCTAGATCTGGAATTAACTTCCAGCCAACGGCAGGCACCTTCCAGTGTCGCCCTACATCAGACAAAAGTCCTGAATTATAGTAACAAAGGCTTAGGAGCTTTTATAACGAAAAATGAAAGAAAGATCGAACAGCGCGAACACCGACGTCCATTTCCACCCTAATTTCTCGGGCATAAAATAAATTAATGAACTTTTTTTTTCAGTCGACTTTGAATACATTTAACCGTCGTATGACGCCATCCAGTGTCGCTAAATTTGACACGCTGAAGAGGACGTCGCGCGGCGCACAATGACTTACCGCGCGCTCGGGGAGAGGTCTTTGAAAACCGCAGATCAGCTGAAGCGGGCTATCACCCACGCATATGATTTGATTTTTTGGCGGTACTTGAGCGGCTTTTTTCGGTCTGGGCTTTGAGTGGCTTTAGTGAATACTTTCTTTGAGATTACAAGACTTTTGAGTCTTCTTTCTGGCTGTGTTGAGATCACAAGTAAGTTTTAGTCACTGTGTAGTTAGGCTTTCTTTCTGGCTGTGCAGTAAATACTTTCTTTGAGATTTTAGAAACTGTGTAGTGCATTTAGGCTAAAGTTCTTTCATTCTGTTTGACTAAAAGTGCTAGATTTTTCTGAGATTTAGTAATATTTTATCATAAATTAGCAGGAGGCATGGGAAACAAGAAAAACCAACGGAACCACAGGAACAACCATCGTAGGTCCTAGTCTGGCGGGCCAGACCCTTTACCTTCTTTTTTATGGGCGGGGGAAGGGAAAGGGTCTGGAGTCACTAGCATCAACGACTTGTTCGAGCCACCCTGATTTTGGGGTGGTGGTTTTAGCACATTCCTCGGTACATTCGTCATGGGACGTCATTATAATGCGTCATTATACGGTTCTTTTTCTTCAAGCATGGGAGACTCTTACCTGATGAGGTTTGTAATGTAAGATTACAGCTAAAAGTGAACATAGAGAGGGCCCAGAATTCTCTTCCAATGCTTCCTTCATTAGATTACGCCAGGCTAACACTACTCCAGAACGGAGTCTTGAGAGATCTGATTTCTCTGCAACTAGCCTATGGACATATCTAGACTCTGATGGAAGATCAGAGCCACAACCTAAGCAGAACTCCATAGCTAAGCCGGATCGCAACCCGATATGCTGGTCGAGCTGCAAGTTAGCTACAGCTGCTTTCCCCGGAAATATTAAAATGCGCGGGGGAATATGTGACGCAATTTTGACACTTTTTAATTAAATTCCTCAGGAACAAGTCGTTGATGCTAGTGACTCCAGACCCTTTCCCTTTCCCCGCCCATAAAAAAGAAGGTAAAGGGTCTGGCCTGCCAGACTACGTAGGTCCATGCAGCGAAGGTGGCATTTCCAAATATCAGAAGAAGACTAGTGAGCATATGAAACCGAGGCAGTCATTTAGTGGTTGCTTGAAAGGATCCAGAATTGTAAATTTAGACAACCTGCAAGAGTTCATTGATCAACTGATGGCTCATGCTTCGCAGTGCGACAGCCAGATTATTTTAAGTGGTGAGAAAAAGGCTGGGCTTGCATCCATCGTGTCTAGTCGATGTTCCAGATGCAACTATAATGTTCCTTTGAAACATCTAAGAAAATAATTGGTCCCAATGGTAAATTAAGGTGGGAAGCCAATCTTGCAGCAGTTTGGGGTCAAATGTTGACAGGTGGGGGGGTATTCCAAATTCCATGAAACAATGACCACACTGGGTGTTCCAGTAATGACCCCAAAGAACTTCATAAATACTGAACGTAGCATAGGTCGATGGTGGGAAGAACAGCTGATGGATGTGATGGCAGAGGCTGGTAAAGAGGAAAAACGACTTGCTGAGGAACGAGGTGACTACCATCAAGGAGTCCCTGCCATCACGGTCATAGTTGATGGAGGATGGAGCAAACGTTCTCATCGCCATAGCTACAATGCTAAATCTGGAGTTGGTATTATTATTGAACAGGTTACTGGAAAACTCCTTCATATTGGAGTTCGTAATAAGTATTGTACAGTTTGCACCCAAGGTGTGCCCCAAGAGAAACATGAATGTTTTAAAAATTGGAGTGAGTCATCTTCCCAAATGGAAAGCAACATATATTAGAAGGCTTTCAGCAAGCAGAAGCAGTTCATGGGGTCAGGTATATGCATTTTATTGGAGACGGCGATAGCAGTGTTCATTCCACGTTAATTCAGTGTGTGCCAGTGTGGGGACGTTTTATAGAAAAGATGGAATGTGCAAATCATGCTTGCAAATGTTATCGGTCCTCTCTTGAAAAGTTTGTTTCAGAGAAACCAGAGTACAAAGGAAAGGAGGCCTAACTGAGAATATGCGTCATCGACTCACTAGTGCTGCTTGCTGTGCTATAAAAATGAGGAGCCAGGAGCCTGATGTAGCTAAGGCAGTGAAGAAGTTAGAGAGTGATCTAACCAATGGCCCGTTTCATTGCTTTGGTCAGCATGAGAAATGCAGCTCTGACTTTTATCACACTGCTAAGGAGAAAGAGCAAGAGTCCTCTACGTCAGATGATGATGGAAGTCAGTGTGAACAGTCTATTGGAAGTGAAGACTCCTAAGTAAGTGCCTGCAATCAATGACATAGTAGTAATTATAACAATTGTGATTATTGTCAACATCATTATCAAACATCATCACTGTAACTATATTATTGCTACTATTTTTATTATTATCGTCAACATCATTATTATTTATTATTTTATGTTATTATCATCATCAACATTTATTATTATTCATATATTATTATTATTATTATTATTATTGTTATCAATGTAATTGTGACAGTAATTTATAACACATTGTCGTTTCTTAGGTTCTATTAACATCATTGTAGAGCAAGAACAGATATAGGAGCAAACCATCAATGACCATCTAGTACAAGACATGCAAGTACAGGCACCTAGTCAACTACTCATGCACGACATACAGAATTTAGTTGGTCGACTTGTGTCCAAAGCCAAGCAACTGATTCAAAATTCCACCACAAATCTTGCAGAAAATTGGATGCAAATTAGGTGCAAATTGATGGTGGGAAGGTGGTCAACAGGATTCAGAGTGGTTCATTTCAGTTCAGGTGTTGTGGTGCTGGACTACAGAAGAATCTTGGCAAAATCTGGGGAGTTTCTGTGTGGGAAAGAATGACTGGCAGCTCAGCGAATGAAGTTTTTGTCAGTGCTGCAAATTCTTCTGAGAAGAGAGTCGAAAAAGATGGGAAGAAAAAATTATCAGAAAAAGCTAAGGAATGCAGAAGAAGGAGTAAGTAAGTATTCTCAAAATGATGATTCAATTGCAGCTCGCAAAGCGTACAATAGACGTGATGGTGTCATTGAGCCTGATGAGGTTGTGGATGATATTTCACCCGAGTGTCTACAGGAACTGATGAGTACTTTTTACTCCACTCAAGTAGCAGTGTCGACTCGAGACAGAACAAGTATTGAACACAACACGTGAGCGAAATAGATGTGCAGTGTGGGTACAAGAAAGAGCCAAGAGATTGACAGCATCACAAGTTGGTGGCATTGCCAAAATGAGAAGAAATACAAAGAGAAGTAACAAGGTGAAAGAGTTACTGTACAGCACTTTCAAAGGGAGCAAGGCCACAATGTATGGTACTCTCAGAGAAGATAAGGCTCGAGAAGAGTATGTGGCACATCAACAACGGAATGGTCATTTTGGCATCTGTTGTATTGTCTGGGCTTGTAATTAGTGTGGATACTCCATGGTTGGCTGCTAGTTCTGATGGGATAGTGCATGACCCAACTGCGGTCTCACCAAAGGGCCTTGTAGAATTTAAAAGAAACCCTTTCTCTGTGAGAGAGAAAACAATTGCCGAAGCTAGTGAAAGCAAAACATTTTGCTTGGAGAACTCTGGTTCGTCTGTGTATTCGCTCAAGAAACGGCACGATTACTATTATCAGGTATACAATGCCAAATGTACTGCTGTGATGTGGAATGGTGCGATTTTATAGTGTGTACGGAGAAATATTGAGCGAATATACCGAGATGTGATGTGGTGGAAAGAACAGATTCCTGAGGGAGTATTTTGTATGAATGCTGATGCTCTGATTGGAATAAGTGATTTATGCAATTTTTTTACCTTTTTTGACACAAAATAATTATGACCACATAATAATTCCAAAGATGCCAGTATGCACTGTGTATTTCTATTCATAAACACATTAATTTATTGAGTATATGGTAAGTTTATAGATATATGGTACTTTGTCACCAACAGTTAAACAAAAAATAATTACATACTTGCATGAGCAATATATCACAATTATTTTGACCTTTTCATACAGCTCATAATACCACTTTTCTAATACATTTTTATTACACTCCATGTACTTTTTCTCTCCTTTACCCTCAGCATATATATATATATATATATATATTATATATATAGCAACAGTGTATGAAATGATAACCACAGCGCAACCTTTTAAACCGAAACATGTAAACATCAAGGTCAACTTTCTTCGAACTTTGGCTGTTGGGAAGTTGAGCTGTGTTTCATGTGTTTCAAATTCCTATTTCTGGTATCACTGAAAATGCTGATGTCATTGCTGATGCTGATGATTTTACTGTTGACTCAGACGTTCAGAATCCACATATTCCAACAACTAATGCTAGACCAATACGTATCCTATAGCCAAATTTCATACAGCTATGAAATTTGACTTCATCTTACAAAGGATAGGTGGAGGATGGGAATATTTCCTACAGTGTGGGGACGCACAGGAAATTTCATTAGATAAGACTAGAGAGCTAGCTTAGTTTTTAGTCAGAATGATATTATAAGTATGATTGAACTAATAAAGAGGATTTAACTGCTTTCATTTTAATTGTAGGGTTCATTACAATGTAGCTACATGGCAAGAAGCTTCAATATGATCATATTCAACACGGTGTCAAACAATGATGGCGCAACTGCCAAATTCAGCATCCAAGTGGTATTTGAAGAGGAAAAGTGATAATTTCAGCAGTTTTGACACTGGGGATTCAGGATACTTTTATACTTCTCACTAATATCCTATAACATGAGATTCCAGATATTTTCTTTTGGTCGTCGGGTGATGAAACTGAGGCTCGATTGTAGCACAAACGCCAAATAAGCAACATCTACAAACAATATCCAAAAATCCTTAATATTATTTTTAGCTGGTGACATCATGTTCTTGGTTGTTACACAAATACACTTTTTATACAAAATATTTCCATTTTATGGTGTGGGTTTGTCATATCACAAAGCTGTTGTGATTCTCCCTAGTGTTGTGCACTTCAGAAGTGCCAAAGCACTTCAGAAGTGCCAAAGCACTTCTATGACGTGACCACCACAACGATTTTAATTATAATTACTTGATACAAAAGTTGCAAGTGATGCCATTTTGAAGCCTACACTGTATTCTGCTTAGCAAAGAGAAGAACTCTGATTAGCCTTCTGAGTCAGGGCTTCAAATTGCACTGCATGGTGTCTATATGTGTATGTGTGTATATGTGTGTGTTGTGTGTGAGGAAGGAGGTGTGTTTCCTACTCACCTAAAATTTGATTAATCTTGTTGTGGCACATTATGAACATGCATATTACATTGTGGTCGAATACAGGAAATAGTATGCTCCAGGAATTGTATGCTCCAGGAATTGTATGCTCTGCATTGAAATCAATGTACAGGTAATCTGCATCACATTTTTTGTGTGTGCGTCTGTCCGTGTATTTTTTTTTCTTTTTCTTTTTTTTCTTCTCAATTATGAAATCACGTCATCTGATGTCAGGTGTAGAGTATACAATAGTTATATGTAGCTACAACTCGGCAGTCATACAGGAAGCTGTGGTTGTAATCTGTATAAGGAGTCTTGTTTAGACTGTAACTTGACATTGGTTCAAGAGGAGGCGTGCCAAAACCATCCGTAACTAGGAGACCCAGTTTTTGTCATAGTAAAGTCTTTGAACTTTTAAGACTAGTTGAAGGAACATATCCTCTTGAGGTAGCTAATGTCATAAAAGACTGTAATAGGAATATACTATATTGCATTCAGGTACGAGTAATAAATATATTATGTGGTATGGTGGATCAACAGAATAATATTCTGTTGGTCCAAGTGGCTACACTATTCCATTTTTTTTAACATCAATTTTTTAATTGAAAATAGAACCATATAGATTAAAAAGAAATGAACTAGCATGGCTACATGCACTTCCAGCAATTGTAGGCACAATTTGGATACCACCTGATTCTACGAGCCAACAGTTTATTTTTCATAATCAATTCAATTACTTAACAGTGATAAACACCTATTGATTGAGCCAATTTCCCTTAATTGTAGAAATTTCATTTTTATATGTCCAATTCACATTTAAAGGTTACAATGTAACTGTAAATTAATTCTTACCACATTTCTCAAACTGCAGCTCAGTCATTTCTATGGTAGCAAGGAGGTTCGGCCCATTACTATGGTATCTGTATAATGGTCATAAAAGGACTTGGATAGAGTAAGCATGTCCTCAACCAAATTAGGTCTTGAAATCAAGTCAGAGTATACATTTATTAACCACAAGGTAGTAATTCAGGTTACTTACATCCCCACAGAGAATTAAATAGGGCAAAACACCCAACGAAGCAAGTGCAGGAGTTAGAAGTAAGCGCAAGCATTCATCATAGGAGAGACAACAGACAGAAATCTGCTAGCTTCGCTTCCGGTGGTTGTTCAGTCAGTGTTATAAAAAGAACGCCGCCTCGTTAGCTAAGCTGCAGCTGTAACCTTCTAAACGGCAAGTAGCTATGGTGGACAACTGGACCGCGCGTGCTATCCTAGGCATAGCCTGCGCGTTACTAGCAGCGCACGCAGCTCCGAGCCCTCGAGATTTCGACTCTCCTACAGAAAGCGTGGATCCCATTAAAGAGGCTGACCCGGTTCTTGAAGTAGATCCTTTAATGGATGACGATTTCTATGAAGAATTCCCCGAAATAGTAAACCCATCTGCAAAGTCTAGTAAGTGTTTAACGTTTCTGGCTAGAAAATCAGTCATGAATAAGTTATTGTGCCATTTAGAGTATCTGATCCATACGGAGGATATGGTATTTATTAAAAGTGGAAAGAATAAAACAAGGACAAAAAGGAATGCTGTATTTTACAGAGAAGATCTATGGCCTGGTGCAAGAATACCCTACGAAATAGCGCCTACTTTTGACAGTAAGTTGCTGGAAATGTTTTCCCATAAGCCAAAATTTTCACAGCTAATAATGTTATCATAAATAAATTATAATTATGGAGCTAAAATTAATCTAAATTATTGTGGATTTATTTCACTCAAAATGCTAGCAATAGAGCGTGCCATAATAATTCAAATTATCTTCTTTCTGATTATTAGATTATGAAAGAAGAGTTATTTTTAAAGGCATGGCTCACTGGGAGGAGCATACATGCATTCGTTTCTATCCTAAACGTGTCACTGACAGATACAGCATCTACATCAACAATCAGCAGAATAATGAGTAAGAAAACAGTAGCACAGTAGCTTGCAACTTGATTTATTCGTTGTTGTTGTTGTTGTTGTTGTTGTTGTTGTTTCTTCCTTCTTTTTTTTGACAGCTGCTCTTCATTTGTTGGTCGAATATTATACTATCGCCCAAGAAGACAAGGTCTTAGTCTTGGTGCAAACTGTGTGTACTTCAGTACGGTAGTCCACGAGTTTGGGCATGCTATTGGTCTCTATCATGAGCACAATAGAGCAGACAGAGACAGCTATGTCACTGTGAACCCAGACCTCCATTTCTATCCAAGTCAAGTTCGAAAGCAATCTCGATCCAACACTCTGGGGAAGGGATATGATTATGCCAGCATCATGCATTATTCTAGCCTTCGCGGAGCTATAGTTTCAAAAATCCGTGCCCCTTTTGGGAGAGCAGAAGAACTCAGCCCTCTGGATATAGCCAAAGTCAACCTTCTCTATGGCTGTGGTGAGTTGGTTTCCTTGTTTTTTAATTTAACAATGACAATGTAAATAAGAGTATAATTTTATTTGCTCCTATGATTATTTAATGATAGGAATAATAGGTTATACAACAAGCTAATAAAACATGTCCAGAGATTGATTGACGACTGTAAATGTGGTGGGGGGGGGGGGGGGGGGGGGGCTCTGTCTTCTCCCTTGGATTAACATTAATTTATCTTGATATCTGCTGATTGGTGTGAAACTAGTATGTGTCTCTATTATATACATAGAACATAAATCGATATATTATATATATATTGTGTATTTAAATTATATTTAGAATTGGTAAGTTAGCCTAAAATATCGCAGAAACAATATAAATCAAGCTTTGATTAGATCGTATTAGAAGGCTGAGAAATACATTTCACATGTACTTTCAGAGCTAATATAATAATTTAATTAAACGCTCTCTTTTAATTTTTACAAAGATTCATAACAAAATGCTAAAGAACTTTTTAATATGTTTGAATGATTCTCATTCAGGAATAAAAAATAAAAAATAAAGAACTCTGCTACTCCTGGAACATGAGCGTCCCAAGTATTGTAATGTATCTCTTCCAAGCCACTAAGTCTCTTACTAAGTGTAGGTAATTAAAATCAAATGAAAAAATATTGTGTGATCTGCGATCAGTCGAAGACTCCCATATAAATGCCAATTCTAAGAACAGAACTAGCAGTCATGGATATGGCTTCCAAGGATACAACCTTGTGCCAGCAACTATTGGCTTTAAACTTTCCTGTGAAAGACAAACCAGATTTGAAATAGGAACCTTTTTTTTTAAATGTCCCATCATGTAGCAATTTACGAATATATCAATAAGGTACATGCTTTGTCCTACTTGGCACACTCAGTTTGTAATGGACAAGTCAGTTGAGGGATTTGGCTGGAACAGTGGAAGGATGCAAATTGGCATAGATGTGGATTAATACAACAAAGAATTAGATGATGTCCATTTGTCAGCATGTCTACTGTATCGATTAAGACCTCACTATCATTTTGATTAAATTGTAATGCTAAAGGAAATTTTTCTCCTATATATTGTTCATATTGTATGACCATTCCTACTCTACTAGTAGCTAATAATTACATAGCTACTACTGTGGCTTATATTTTTTAAAAGTTATTCGTCAATTCTCTCTGTATTGATAAATTACAGTGACTGCTTAAAAGTATTCTACTGGTAGCAGTATTTGTAATTTGAGGGGGAAATGATGAAGTTATATAGCCAAGTAAATTTTTAGATTTTGTTCATTAATAGAAATGGTAGAATATTGAATTGTAGAGGTTAAAACATTTGCTGGGACCTTTACCAGATTGAATCTATTCAATACATTAAAATTTATAAAACTCATGATCTGGTTTAGTGTAACAATGCTCTAATCTTTTTGTAGGCAACTGCAAAAACCGTCCTCCATTGAGCACAACCGTACCTTCACTTGGGCTTCCAGAGAACACTCGGTGTGGCAGAGTCATAACAACTAGTAAATCAGGATCCTTCACTTTCCCAAGATACCCCAGTCACCCAATTAACCAGAAATGCAACTTTGTACTTGCATTGCCCGAGGGCTATATAATTGAGTACTATGTTCGCTTGCTAGGCTCCAATCTGGACCAGTAAGTGAAAACAAATTGTAATATTACAGTCAAGTATAATTTTAGCTATTTCATCGTCAACTTTGTGGTGTAATTTTTAAGATCTTCCTAGCAATAACTCATAATGTTCTTTCTATTTGTTTCAGGGGCAACTGTCCCAATAGCTACATATCATTCTATGAGGGAGCTACAGTCACTCCCCACAGATTATACAACTACTCTCCAAAGCCAAGGTTCTGCGCACGAAGAGACTTTTCATACACATTCATCCTACCCACTAATGTAACTACTATCAGCTTCCAGGCCAGCAGTGCACAACCTCAGCCTGTCAGAGTAGATTACTATGTTCGTGGTAAGTGAATAAGCTAAGCAGGGAAAATAGTCAAAGATGTTTCAGTGTTTAAATACCTTGGATCAAATCAGAAATAATAAAAATGATTTAATTGTTTCAGATTTAATACACAAATCATGGGTAAAAATTAAACTTTGGTTTTGGTAGTATTAGAAAGAGCTAAATACAAGCAAACCTAGGTCTAATTAATTATTACTAGCATTTTATCAGCCCCTGGCTATGACTCAATTATCAATTTTCCTGCAACAAAAGACGGATTTGCTCAAAATTATCAATTTTCATTTATTATTTTGTTTTTCAGATCAGAATGAATGTCGCACTGCTCGCGATTGCTCCAGCTGTGTGAACACTGCAGGATCTTACAAGTGTGTTTGTAGACCAGGATTCTATCTGTCACACCCCGCTAAAACTTGCTACGGTAAAAGTTGTTGTTGTTTGCTTATTTGTTTGTTTATCTCACTATCTCATTGACAGATTACTATTTTTTTTCTTTTGCAGATGTAAATGAGTGTGCTGAAAACAATGGCGGATGTACCCATATTTGTACCAACAGTGCAGGGTCTTACAAATGTAGCTGTAGAAGTGGCTATTTCCTTCAAACAGATGGAAAGTCCTGCAGTAAAGTTAACCCAAGTAAGTTTTACGTATCACTTTGTGAGAAAATCAAGTTGCAAAGTCCTAATCACAATGATATGTGCCCTACTAATGCCTAATTTAATATTTCAATATTTCAGAGTAAGTTGGCATATTGCTAATGAGTTAATTTCATTAAAAATGATGTGTCATTAATTAATTAATACTAAAACATTTGTTTATCTACATTTGCAATTTTTTTGTTTGCAGTTGGAAATCCTTGGCCAGTTGTGCCAGGATCCATCAACATTGCCACTTGTCCGGTAACTTTCGTCATCCCCAACCAGCCAAAAGCGGTCACTACACCTCCTCCTCCAACCACTCCTTCTCCTACAACTCAACACCCTACCACTCTACCACCAGCACAAGTTGCTTCTGTTATAGACACAGTCTCTTCAACAATGAACAGATATGATACTCACTTTAGCACACCTGGCTGGCCCACTGAACCTTATCCTTTAAACAGGAAGTTTGAGTGGAATCTGTTATGCCCCAATGGAGCCGAATTCATTGATATAAAGTTTGACGATAATTTCAAAGTGGCTGGTAAAATGCCACTTTGCACAAAGGATCAGGTCTACATTTACTCAAATGGAGTAATAGTAGCAGGACCCTTCTGCCATATTATTGCTCCAAAGCAAATGGAATCTCTCAGTGTTTCGGGAACTAAGGTGATGTTCATCTCAGGATATGAAAGAGGAGTAACCAGGACAGGATTTTCAGCTGGCTTTCAGTGTCGAGCTTCTCCCACGACTGCTCCTTCAACGACAATTCCTCCAACAACTCCTGAGCCCACTACACCTAAGGTGACCACCCCAGAAGCTACCACCACTCAGACAACAACTGCTGAACCCACCACGCCTGAGCCTACTACCGCAAAGCCAACTACCCCTGCATCGACTACCCCTGAGGCTACTACTCCTGAACCCACCACCCCTAAGACTACAACTTCTGAGCTGACCACATCTGAACCTTCCACAACTATCCAGCCAGTTGTTACCTCTATAGGGCCGTGTGGACCTGAAGTTGTCACTGCTACCACCAGGAATGAGTACACTCCTCTGTTCAGCACACCTGATTGGCCTGATGTAGCCTATCCTCTCAATGCTACCTGCCAGTGGCATCTTAGATGTCCCAGTGATACAGATCAAATAGACATGAAGTTTGAAGACGTCTTCAGCGTGGCTGGAAGAATGCCAGAATGCCCAAAGGATCAAATTTACATTTATTCCAGAGGTATTCAAGTTGCAGGTCCATTTTGTCATCTCACAGCCCCAGGTCCTGTTGAATCCCTGGATGCAGGCAGTGCTAGGATAGTTTTTTATTCCAGAGGTCGGCGCGGTATCAGAAGAACTGGGTTTGCTGTTCGATTTAAATGTCGGGCAACACCAACAACTTCTCCTCCCACAATCGCCTCCACTACACCTGAACTTACTACCGCTAGATCAACAACACTCCCTGTGTCCACTACACCTGAAGTAACTACCCCTGAGGCAACTACACCTGACCCAACTACACCTAAGCCTACTACTACCCCTGAGGCAACTACACCTGACCCAACTACACTTAAACCTACTACCCCTGAGGCAACTACTCCTGAAATTACTACCCCTGAGCCTACTACTACTACCCTTGAGGATGAACAAACTACCCATGAGCCAACTTCTCAACCAGCAACTACACTTCAGCCAACTACTTCTTCATCATCAATAGGGCCATGTGGACCTGAAGTTGTCACTGCTACCACCAGGAATGAGTACACTCCTCTGTTCAGCACACCTGATTGGCCTGATGTAGCCTATCCTCTCAATGCTACCTGCCAGTGGAATCTTAGATGTCCCAGTGATACAGATCAAATAGACATGAAGTTTGAAGACGTCTTCAGCGTGGCTGGAAGAATGCCAGAATGCCCAAAGGATCAAATTTACATTTATTCCAGAGGTATTCAAGTTGCAGGTCCATTTTGTCATCTCACAGCCCCAGGTCCTGTTGAATCCCTGGATGCAGGCAGTGCTAGGATAGTTTTTTATTCCAGAGGTCGACGCGGTATCAGAAGAACTGGGTTTGCTGTTCGATTTAAATGTCGGGCAACACCAACAACTTCTCCTCCCACAATCGCCTCCACTACACCTGAACTTACTACCGCTAGATCAACAACACTCCCTGTGTCCACTACACCTGACCCAACTACACCTAAACCCACTACCCCTAAAGTAACTACCCCTGAGGCAACCACTCCTGAACCCACTACCCCTGAGGCAACTACTTCTGACCCAACTACACCTAAGCCTACTACCCCTGAGGCAACTACTCCTGAACCCACTACCCCTGAGGCAACTACTCCTGACCCAACTACACCTAAGCCTACTACCCCTGAGGCAACTACTCCTGACCCAACTACACCTAAGCCTACTACCCCTGAGACAACAAGTGCTCCTCCCACAAAAACACCTGAGATTACCACAAGAAGGCCTACTGTTTCTACCACTCCCAAAACTGAGGCTCCTCCCACTACTCAGCCTACCACTCCACTGACAACGTTGCCTACTACCCAACCCATCACTTCTTCACCTCCCACTACACCCGAGGCAACCTCTCCGCCCACAACCCCACCCCCTCCACCAACAACCATCAGACCAACCACCGCAAGCCCTGTCATGTCCACAACCTGTGGTGGAGTGGTCACAGCTGTAAACACCCTTCAGTATATTCCCTTCAGCACGCCAGGCTGGCCTGATGATCCTTACCCTTTAAACATGGTCTGTACCTGGGTTCTTCGATGCCCCCCTGGAAGTAACTACATTGACCTTAAATTTGAAGATAGCTTTAAGATAGCCGGGAAGATGCCGTCTTGCACGAAAGATAAAGTGTACGTGGAAACCTCTTTTAGGACCATGGGCCCATTCTGTCACCTGACACCTCCTGATCCCGTCACATTCCTGGATGCTAGCGATACTAAAGTAATATTTCATTCAGGTGGTGGGCGTGGTGTAAAAAGAACTGGATTTGGTGTGCAATTCCGATGCCGTTGAATGCACTATTTCTCATTTAAATGTACTTATGACAAACAATGATCTTATATTTGTGTTGCTATTCTCTTTACAAGCAAACATGCATCAAAACAGCTTTGAACTTTAATATTTTATCTAAAAACCGTAATTTTCACTCTATTATTATGACAGCCATTTTAATTATCTATGTATTAATACATCACCAAGGATTCCTAGGGTGTGCAATAACATAATAACTTGGAATGATCTCAGCACTCAATCTGCATGCATGAAATCTAGCGGTGCTAAGGCGCATGCGTGAAGGAGTAAGCATTCTTCAGCCACCGCCCCCACCTAACCATGGACTTTTTTTACGCGAAATTAAATATTCATGATTTGCCTTACCCCTCCCCCGCTGCTCTAGCTCAGTTTGCGACCGACTTGCTTGACCTAGAATCGACTCCTCGCTACTTCTTGTGCCTGGAAAGCAGAAAACTTCTTTAACCGTAAGTTATTGTCTGCACTCCTAGGCAACGAATCCCTTACAAGCTCCTAATTTAATTTGAACGGGCAAGTAGCTTTGCTACTATTACTATAGCTATATCTACGAGCTAGTTACAACGAGTTTGTTTAGTCTTTGTTATGTCCTCATATTTCATTGGTGTGAATAAAGCTCTGATATTGCATGGACAGTTTTCTCTATTTAATAATTAGGTGGGAGAGTTTTTTTCCCTGTCTTTAAATAGATAGTCTAATGTTATTTTGAAGAGTAGTGGGAATAAATGTTTAACATTGAGTGATGAACTGTTTGTTACAAAGGAAGTCAATTAGCTGCCATGTTTACACCATCACACATTTCCCTGTAATGTAGTGTGTTGTGCACTTCATAAGCTGCAGTGTGGGGAAACTTTGGTTTGTGATGAATGGACCAGCGGCCATTACCATAGCTACCATCACTGACAAACACACTGCATTGTAGTACACTGGGCCCCATTCAGGATGCGAGACGAGGCCTCAAACCTAATGCGGTTTGAGTGCTAACTAGTCAGTGGTTCATAAGATCTGAAAGAAACCTAAAATCTATAACTTTTTGTTTACAGATATTACTTATTCAAGGTGTCATACTGTCAACTAACCAGTCCCAGTGTTTTCTGGTTTCAAACCGGTCGTGACAAAACTCTAATCATCAAAGCTCCTATACATCATGTTATTGATTCTCAAACTTCCCCCCTACCATTACTGATGCCGGGAATGTTTGAAATGATTGAGTAATTTGGACTAGAATGTAACTGAAATAGGTGTTACTGGATGTTATGTCCAGCGTAGTACAAAATGTAGTCCATTTTGTTATTAACACTCATTTCCCCTCACGCGTATGTGTGTGTGTTTGCTTTGGCAGTCTTAAGTAAGCATCGTTGTCTTTGCGTATGCATGTTTGGTTGTTATAATATCGGACACGTCCCCATCACCTGGAGGGCAAACAATACAGAACCCTCACATAAACATCGAAAGTTTGAAAAACACATTCCTGATTCTGGTATGAATTAGTTGAATATTTGAATAATGTGTTTTATATGCACACTAGAGCTGAAGAGATGCTATCCTTCTTTCACTCTCTCCTTTACCTGCCCTTCTACCTTATATAATTTTTTTTCCAGATAGCTAAATATGTCTTATATAGTTAAACCCTAAAATTGTTTATCACAAAGTTATGAATAATGTTGACAGTGTTTTTTTGTTGTTGTTGTTGTTGTTGTTTTGCACTTGCTTCCTGTGTTTTCTTGACATGAGCCTCTTCAGGATAAATTCTCTTGTGATAGGTTGCGTGTGTTCAACAGTTTGTTAAGCTTGTCGTTACACAATCTTTACGGTAAGGGGCTTGTGTTTGTTAATGCTAGCATGTGTGAACTGCTGTGGGCATGTTGCAGTGCATATAAAGGCTCGACTGACATATGTACATCAGGGATTTTTTAAGGAGCCACTTACCCCTCCCCCCCCCCCCCTGAAAATGGGATTTTTTCCCCCATGAAAATTATTATAATCATCCTGGTGACATTGGCCACAACATTTCATCAATTTTAACCCCTCTCAAGTTTTGTTCTTGCGTACATTGTTGGCCATTGAACTGAGCAACTTTTTATATATTTTATTTTCCTGAAACTTGCATGATTTCCCGTCCTCTCTGAAAAGTATGAAGGGATGAATAAATTAAAAAAATATGAAGGAAATGTGTTTTCTAACACAGTGGTCCAATTAAGCATAACAGCTGCTTTGTGATGGTTTCGCTCTGCCAAGTTTGACCACGGAGTATAGCAATATTATCTTATATGTTGGTCCTAAGGTGAATACATAGTAATGGCCTACAAAGCTTTGTACTACTGTATCAGCTTCTAGCAGGACAATGCAAGTTTTCTTACAGGACTCCCTTGTATAGGCATTTAATCCATGTCCGGCTCTAGTGTGCTTGTGGGATCTGGTTGGTGTATTTATAGCAGCTTGCACTATCTGGGTTCAGTAGTTGTAGTAGAGAAAGTTTCTATGGGACAGAGAAGTAGTAGAAGGAAGTATCTTGCCGACAGAGATGTTGTTAGCTTGAGTTCTGAGGTGGTTGTAACCGAGAATTCGAGAAGGAGGAGCTTGTTTACTCGAAGTTGGAGGAGAAGGAGGGGGAGGAAGAGGGAACTGGGGACTAGGGATTCGAGGAAGTTGTTCACTCAAAGTTTGGATGGAATAGGCAGGAATGGCAGCTCTGAGTAAGTGAAGTTTTTTGTAGTTCAATTGAGGGGGTAAGGTGAGGTAACACATAGAACTTGGTATACATCATGAGCTCTAATGGAGTTCTGTTAGTGTAACTTTGGCTTGTTCTTTCATTTTGTTTTATTTTGATTTCACCAGCTGTGTACGTTATCAAGTTATATATATATTCATGGTGATAGCTTATGAATATTTGGCTGGTGGTGTGGATGTGAATGAAGTTCTGGGTTTATGCTGTGTGTGCATGTGCGTGCTGCTGTGTGTGCATGTGCGTGCATGCTGTGCATGTTACATGTGTGTGTTTCATGTACAGTAGGAGACAAAAAAGGTTTGAATTCCGTTCCATAGTACGGCCGTAAAACGGTAGTTTTTTTTACCGTAGTTTTATTGTTGCGTTCCGTACCGTTTGGACTAAACGGCCGACACCGTTTACTAAAACGGTAAAAAACGGTTAAGCTTTTCTGTCGATTCACAGATATTTTCTAGCTAGAAACTCTTCCATAGCTATATCAGCAAGCTAAGGCCTTGTATCGACCATTAAACGCTACAGGGATAGTGCAAAAACGATCGTACAAAAATTTTAACTTGCTTAAATAAAGCTGCAGACCGAAGTTCTGACAGGCACAGAGCTATAACGAGGTCCGCACTTTGTAGGTCTTCTGTTAGCTATCGATGGACCTCCAGCAGTAAAAAATCTAAGCCCGAGAAGGCCCTAACATTGAGAAAACGTCGATACTGTGCGGTGGTCAAACTAACAATTCTCCGCGAGACAACTTCAAATAGGACGGCTTCATTTTTTTTTTAGCTCGAAAAGCTCCGCCTCAGGAGCCAGTAAACAAAAAATCGGAACCTTTTATTGGATAAACGATTTTTTATATTTCTTTGAGTGAGACATACGGTGAACGAGAAAGATTAAAACGGTAACGCAGTCGAACGGAACGGTCGTTTTTTAACAAACGGCGTACCATTTTCCCCGTTTTTTTAATCGTGCGACTGCCGTTCTACAGAACGAAATTCGAAACTGTTTTTTTGTCTTCTACTGTACATGTGTAATGACATGTGCACACAGTCTGTCTGCAAGTGTGAGTTTGTGCATGGAACTGTGAGTTGCTGCAGATTGACATTGTAAATTTACAATTTTTTTTGTACGTTTCTTTACTACAAAATGATTTTAATTATGGAAGAAGCACAAATATCAGTAGAATTATGGCATTTCTCTTATTTTAACAGCTCCACCTACAATATTGCATCTTGGTGTCATGAGTAGAATACAAGTAGGGTTGGCGTTGCTAGGGTGACCATATCTGCCAGCAAGAAAGCTGATAAAAAATGTATGGTTTTATCTAGGGGCAAAGTAAATATTTCTCCCAAATTCTTTATTTCTCAAGAGACTCAGATACTTGGTTTAATGTTTACCATCATCTAGCGGTGAAGTGGTGGAGACAAAAGGAAATGTACACCATAGGAGAAAAGGAAAAATGTGGACCAAGTCAAGGTTCTTGTGAGGCCAAGAAGGACCCTCAGCTTGACCTTTGTTTCATTTAGTGTGTGTGTGTGTGTGTGTGTGTGTGTGTGTGTGTGTGTGCATGCATGCATGCATGCATGTGTGTCTTTGGTTCAGAGCCTGTAGATCTCAGGCCTCACTTTGGCAGACTGTTCTTTTTTCCGTCTGGTATTTTTTTATTCCTCCTTCCTCCCACCATGTTTAATTATATCCAATGTTTGAATGTTTGCCATATTCCCACATAGTTATCTCTGATTTATTCAATTTAAATTTTTTTTGTGTGTAGGGGGGAGGGAGAGAAAGAGGAAGAATTTTTAGGCTTTTCTCCCATGAAACTTACTGCAACATCTATGTGCTTTACTTTGAACCATTTATCTCTAAACCATTATACCTTCTCTCGAGGTGTGCTGTAGCTGACATAGGCACATGGTGTCCAATAGCATTGTTCTTTTATGCCCTTATTTTGATTCTCCGTAACATTATGACCAAACAATGCAGCTGTTCTAAAATAGAGAAGTCAAACACTTTTTTTAAAGTCAATTGTTGTCTAATTATAGTTTTTTTCCCCTTAACTCGTGCTATGATAACAATATTGATTCATCTTTATAATCTAATGTCAAATTATTAGCTCACCTTCAATGTTATTGGGGTTTTATTTCTTGTTGACTAATTTTGTGTCTTTCATCGCTAAGGTAGACTGTTACACTAGAGTAGATGGTACTAGTTAGAAGCTAAAAGGTTTATGAGGAAAGTTGCTTTGCTCACGCCATTTCTGCAACAATTGTAGTGTGTTTGAAAGAGAAAGAAGCTTGCTCGCCTGGCTGTTGATTTGCTTGACAGCTTTCACCCTTGATTTAAATTAGCAATTACATACATCGGCTGTTGTAGGCGTTTTCCTGTATGTGTAGCTTAAGTTCATTCTTCTGTCATCTACACGGTCAGCAATTCATGAGGCTGAAGACAGAGTGTCAATAAATCGTATTGTCATACACACACACACATGCACACACTGTCTGTCTGTCTGTCATATTGCTGCCGTTTCACGGTCACGCAAGCCCTAATGGGCAACAAGTCAAAGAATTTCCAAGTCTGATCTACCCTCCTGGAGGTTTACACGAATGAACTGCCAGTCCTCCTCTACTAAGAAACCATTTCTTGCAGGTCATACACTGCACCGCTCCCTTCTGTTCCCTCACAGGCTTCCTTCTTTCTTCACTACACTTATGCCTCATCTTGTCACTCTCTCTACTAAAACTCCTTCTACATACTTCACACATCACTTCCCTCAGCTGCACAGACCTCCCCCTCTCCTGCTGGGCATCCATCATCTCCTCTATCCCAAGTCTGCATAATGCTCTCCACTCTGGCCTGGACCTCCTTGCTGTTTCATACCATTCCTTTTCACTAATATTCACCTCCTTTAGATCTCGCCTTACAACATCCCTCCATCTTCTGCGTGGTCCTCCCTGTGGGCGTGGTTGACTCAGCCATCCAAATAGCATGGATTTGGGGATCCTGTGGTCAGGCATGCATGCCACATGGCCCAGCCATTCCAGTCTTTTTCTAATCACCATGTCTCTCACCGTCTCTTGATCTCCCCATCTCTTTCTCACCTCTACTTTGCTGATCCGCTCTTCCCATTGCTGCCTGTTGCTAATTCCCAGGATGGTCCTAATACACCTGTAGTGGAAGGAGTTTAACATGTTGACATGCCTCTTCAGTGGTGTCCAACATTCTGACCCGTACAGGAGTACTGACATGACACAAGCCTGGTAGATCTTTCTCTTGGTGGTCAATGTCAGATTCCTATCTAGGAATACAGCCTTCCTCAAAGCACCAAAGGCTCTAGAGGCTAGGCCTATTCGTCTCTCCACCTCGCCATCAATCCTGCCAGAGTCCTCTACTTGTGATCCTAGATAGGAGAATTCCTTCACACATTCAATCGTTCCACCTTCCACCTGAATAGCTGCTCTATCACTCTCCGCTGACAATCTGCCCATGACCATGTGCTTGGTCTTGGAGCTGTTCACAGTTAGACCAAAACTAGAGCTCACACACTTGTATGCTCTTATGGCTGATTCTGCACCACTTCTAGAGGAGGATAGCAGGACACCATCATCTGCAAAATGACAATCAGTTACCACCCTAGTCTCTGCATTTCTGCAGTATCTCCGAAAGAGCTTTCCATCAAGCTTGTACAGCAACCTGACCCCAACCTCTACTTCCGTCTCACGCTTCTCTAGCCACTTCTCCATTACTGCACACGTATAGAGGTTGAAAAGTACAGGTCCCATACAACAACCTTGCCTCAAGCCTTTAGCCACAGTGATTGGGTCCATCAGCTTACCATCTATGCAAAGTCTGGCCTTCATATCTTCGTGCTGACCACCATCTCCGGGACACCAAGCTTCATAAGGACCTTCCACATACATAGCCTCCCTTGGAACTGAATCATAGGCCTTCCTTAAGTCCACGAAGGTGATAAACAGTCTCTCCCTGTGCTCCCAAGATTTCTCCAGCAGCTGCCTCACAGCAAACACCATGTCAACACAACTTCTACCCTTCCGAAAACCACACTGGGACTCTGGTAACTCATCCTCTGCCAACTTCTGCAACCGTCCCTGAATGACCCTGGCCACTACCTTCCCTACAACATCCAACAGCGCAATCCCCCTCCAGTTGTCGCACTGGGTCAGGTCTCCTTTCTTAGGGATAGGCACCAGCACCACATCACTCCAATCAGCAGGAACTTTACCCTCAGCCCACACATCTGAGACCAGCTCCATCAACATCTCAACAAAGCTTCCACTACAACATGCTGCCTTCACCATTTCTGAGAGAATCCCTGACTCCCCAGCCACTTTGCCATTCTTCATCTTCATCACTGCCTCCAGCACTTCCTCCTCACTGGGTACTTCTGCCATCTCCTCCCTGACTGGCCTCTGCCTCACACTTGTCACTTCTGCTTCACTAAACATGCTCTGGACATTCAGGACCTTCTCAAATTGACGTTGCCATCTTTGCTGCTGTGAGTCAGGTGTGGTGCATGGATTGCCCTCTTCATCCTTCACTATAGTCACTCTCATAGGGGCCAGCCCTCTCCTGCTCCTCTGGATGTCTTTGATGCATTTCCACACTACCTTCCCACCATTCCTGCGTGCAGATGCCTCCATCGCCTTCCTCTGAAACCATCCATTCTTAGCATCCTTCGAAGGACAGCAGCTCTCTTGAGGACTCCATGCCCGTGTGGACCTCTCTCATCCCACCATTCATCATTCTCACTCCTTGAGCCCACACGAGCATTGAAATCCCCCAGCAACACAAAGTTCTCTTTGGATGGTATGGAAGAGAGCACATCCTGTAACAGGCTGTAGAAGCTGTCCTTCTCCTCCCTGCTTGCACCAAAAGTAGGCGCATTGCAAGACACCACGTGCAGCACTTCACCCTTACTACTGTCAGCCATCAGCTCTGCAGACACCAACCTAGAGCTCCATCTCTTCCACTTACTCCACCACACTTCCATGCTTCCACAGCTGCTCCAGACAGAACAATTGCCACCCCTTCTCCTCTACGCTTCACTACACCAGCACCAGGCACTGGCCTTCCTGCAGTTATCACCACACTGTCACTAATACTGTACACTCCACGTCCAAACCATTTAGTCTCCTGCAGCCCAGCAACGTCCGCCTTACACTTCCTCAACTCAGCCACTACTTGATCTATTTTCCTTTCATCCACAACATATACTCGCTCATCGTCATTCTGCTGCCTTGCTGTCTCAATAGGTCCATCCACATCCAACAAGGTTCTAACATTCCAAGAGGCCAAAAACCAGACTCCAGATTTTCCTTGACCTGTTCTATATGCACCTTGAGATATGTCATCCTGAGAGGGGTGCAAAACCTCTGCAGGAGAGCTATCACGGCAAGACATGAGTGGTGCCATCTGTCGACACCCTGTACTCATTATCCCGTTCATTCCGAGAGAGCACTAGTACTAGTCAGCTTTAGCCAGCATACACTGGGTATGCTGTTGCCCGGGGTCACCACGAGGAGGCGCTGACTTATTAGTTCAAACCGACCCCATGCACACACACACACACACACACACACACACACACACACACACACACACACACACACACACACACACACAAGTCGTACAGTAAAGTGCTCTTAGCTATTGGATATTCAACAGCTAAGAGCACTTTGTATCTCACAGGCAATGTAAGAATATCACAACAGCTGGTATTAAGTCATCATGGTTTTTGTAGTTAACAATTTTAATTGGTTTAAGTTTCTAACATTTGTGGGACTGACAATTTAGTATGTTAAGTATGTGAATTATTTAATTATATTATAGTACCAATATTATATATCCGCCTATTGTGGTCAAGTGGGAGCTGGAATGAGAAATAATGTAGCTAAGTCCATATCATTACACTTGGTATGGATGAGTCATCAGTAATGGGCTGGTGTAGTGCTGCAATGCACTATGTTGATTATAGTTTCCACTTTCAATGACCCTTTACCTTATACACTAAGATTTGTTTACTTGAAATCCTCTTACCATTTTCTGTACATCCATATGTTGTATTGAAACTTACTAATTGGCGAGCAAGCGAGACACTCTCAGGGCTAACACAATTGAAAATCGGGGATATTTGTTTGTTTATATTTACGTGTGGACGTACGTATGTCATTTTGTACTTTGACCCTCGCGTATTTTTGTGTTCGCTCCGTGTTCGACCCCGTCCCAAACTTCACTAAACAGAATCCTCCGGTTTAGCGATCATTACCCGTATCACCCTAGAAATTGAAATGTTTAACGCTTTGAATTCTTTTGCGGGTGCAGTTAAAACTCAAAAACTTATGGGAGCTCCATTTCTATTCAAGTTAGTGGCGGTGGTAAGTTAATACGCTATTTGTCACAGTTATAAGCCCTACACAACAGTATTTACTTGAAAATTCAACTGTTTCAACCATTTTGCAAATAGTGTGTAAAAGCCAATGTCTTTCACACACTGGTGATGGCCATTGTAGAAATGATTGAGAAGTTTTATTTAAGAATATTTATTATTGTTTATATATGTGACCGTCTATGGGAAAATCGGGCACAACGCGGCATGCGTAGACGTCGCAAAAAGATCGATTTAGTTCTTAAAATTGTATTAAATAAGCCTAACGAAGGGAACGGTTCGGTGATATAGCGGGAATGGCTAAAGCTACGGCGATAAAACTTGGAGAGCTTAATATCTGCTTGCCGAGGAGTGTGTAAGTGCACACAAAAAAATGTTTCGTCGGGGCCGCGTTGTGCCTGATTTTCCTGTAGACGGTCACATATTATTATTAATATAATTGTTGTTGTTGTTTTTGTTATACTGCCTTTTTTAATGCTATTACCTAACATCTTTGAGGAATTCTAATTAAAACGAACTTTCTTGCTTTACTCTGCCACGTTTGTGTGCGTGTGCAGATAATTACATTATTATTAATGATATGGAGTCTGTTTTGATCTTTCTTTTCTTAGAAGTCAAGTTTGCTAATAGAGTATGTATAATATTTGTGTGTGCGGGGGAGGGGAATGGTATCCATGATCCACGGTGGGTATAGAATAATCAGGGGGAGGAGGAGGAAGTTGTAAGCTTACAATTGATATTGATTGGGTTACGGTGAAATGATTAAGTGGTACTACTAAATTGTTGAAACTTCTGACCCTTCGAACATTTTTGTGTTTGTGTTTCCTTTGACCCCTTTGAAGGAGAGACAAATTTCCAAGTATCTTATTATTCAGAAACTGTTCAATGTCTCGATACGTCTGCACACATGTCTGTGTGTTGCATACATGTGTGTACTTGAAAACTAGACATTTATAATTTTAGAATGTCCACTCTGGTACCATTGTTGCTGTTTTATTGCCTGTCTAATTATAAGAACATTGTTCATACACAAATACCTGTCTCCACTTTCCTTTCCAAGAATAAAGAAAGGAAATTCATGCAGGCCAAGAAGATGTACTACTACCTGTGTTCTCATGTTGCCAGCAGTCTAGTCCTCTACTCCACTCACTTTGTGTGGCTCCAAGAGATAGGACCACACCGCCGGGAGTAGTTAGGACCACACCTCTGAGAGTAGATAGGACCATACCTCCGAGAGTAGATAGGACCACACCTCTGAGAGTAGATAGGACCACACCTCCAAGAGTAGATAGGACCACACCTCCAAGAGTAGATAGGACCACACCTCCAAGAGTAGATAGGACCACACCTTTAAGACCATCCCTCCGAGAGTAGATAGGACCACACCTCTGAGAGTAGATAGGACCACACCTCCAAGAGTAGATAGGACCACACCTCCAAGAGTAGATAGGACCACACCTCTAAGACCATCCCTCCAAGAGTAGATAAGACCACACCTCTAAGAGTAAATAGGATATTGAAATGTTGTGTTTAGTGCTTTCATAACGATGACAGAGCTAGGTTTGCTTGAAGCCAGGGATGAGCTGGAAAGGAAAGAAAGGTTTATGCTGCACGTATGTAAAGAGATGTCTTATGTGTTTGTATGTGCGTGTGTGAGGACTCTATGCTGCACGTATGTAAAGGGATATCTTATGTGTTTGTATGTGCATGTGTGAGGACTCTGGTTCGTGAATTCAATATGTATCATCAGGTCATCCGTTCTCACTGCAGTGAAGTATGACTGAGTGGTGTTAATTAAAGCAGTATTGAGTTGATTGGTAGGAAAGGAAACTGTGGGTTTCAGGCAGGAAACTGGATCAATTGGTAGCATCAAAGTGAACGTATTATTGGATGCTTTCCTCAAGTTAACTAATCTTTGTAGTATAATCACATGTTGGGTTCTGTGCACTCAACAACAACAACAAACCATAGTTATGTTGAAGTGGTTTTTCTTGTGATAGTTTGTATTGTGTTGTTAACTAAAATTGTTCATACTGTTTTGACGTGATAGCAATGCAATTACTACTGTATGTGTGTGTTAGTGTGTGTTTATGCATGAGGTATATAAAGTACTGATACTTTATTAAGTGTTCTAAAAATAAAGAGTTGGTGCAGTAAAAGGACGGTACGCTCACTGGGCGTGTCCCTGGCCGTACATCATGTCCGTTTATACTAAATGTCATGTGTTGTATACCGTGAGAAGTGAAATAGCCTTCAGTTCCTTAAGTCAATAATAGGCTTCTATACCCACACATTTCAATAAAGGACTGCGCTATAACTGGTGATAACAGTTTCCATGACATCGCTAGAGGAAGTGATGTAATCACACCGCATGGAGTTAGTGTCCGAGTTGGGATTTAAAGTGGACATAGAAATCCAGAAATAATTTCCTCATATAATAATAACTAGCAAGTGTTGCCACACAATGGCACCAAATGTACACAAACTTGTGCAAATTAAGAGTGCAGTAGCAGAAGATGTTATCCATGGTTTCCCTCTCCTGCTCTCTTTCTTCCTGAGTAATCGTTTTTTTCTTATTCCTCTTTTCAACTCATGGATTCCCTTCTCCTCCTCCCCAGTATCTCTGTCCTTTCTGTGCATTTCTTTCGCTTCTTCATTGAAGTAGTTACATCAGTCAGCTTTTTCTCACCTGCTTTCTATTCTTTTTGACCTTTACATTCTCCTGATTCTTATACCCATGATTTGTGATGGATTATGGTTAGCTACTGTAGGTGAACACTTTTTCTCAACTCAGTTCAGTGACCCAGTATTCAGTTTTTGTAGAGCCAGGGGGGGGGGGGGGGGGGGGGGGGCAATAATAATAAATCATAATGGCAACAACTACTCCTATTGTTTTTGATTTATTTTTTTTTGTTTATAACTAATAGTACATGACATTTCAACAGGCATACCACTATCTTCATTGGGTTGCATTAAAATGAAATTCATCATTTATGTGATAAGTCAACAGAAAACTCCCTCAAAAGTTATATACTTTGATTATTTTATATTTATCATCATCATCATGCTCCATCTCTGTAAAGGGAAATAGCTGTTTACAAGTTGCTATGTTACGCAGGTGTGATGTAGTAATGAACTGGAGGTGTTTATTACCTGTGAGTATGCAGATTTCATGAAGATTAAAATTCACGATAAATATCTCAGCCTTGGATATAATTCCAGGTGCATTTCATTTATAACCCCTTACCACCTGCCTCGACAGTCTGGTTATAAAAATAGAGTCGGTAAAGTGACACCATTTTAATAATAGATTGTATATTTTAATAACCTACATACGTCTGAGCATGCTCTTGAAAATAATAGTTGTTGTGATTCATTGCATTTGTTTATGTCATCATTTATTTTGAGTGTAATTGACAGAGTTTTATTATTTTCACCAGAAATTAATTTCATTTTTATTTTTTCTTTGTTGTGGAGTAGCTATTGTGTGTAATAAGTTAATAAAGGCATTATAATGGAGCCGTGCCTAAAGACATCCGCATTCAACAGTGGAGGGTGGTTCAGACTGTCTGCCTGAGGGTGATTGTCAGTCAGTGAGTTAGGAATGTAGGGTTGTTTGGCTTGGCACTGTGTCTTCCTCTTTCACTTGGCTGGCGTACAAGACGACTGTTCACACCGAACATGTCATCTGTTTGATGAAGTCTTTGTGAGATGATTCTCTCTTCCCTTGATGACTCGTGGAAGCACTACTTCCTAGAGTCGGTGCTTATCATGATCTCATTGTGCATTCTAATAATAGTGCTTACAGGATCTGGTGCAATTATGGGATAGAGGTGGTTTCTTTGTTTACTGCATAGTGTTTGCCCGTATAAACAATTTGAGAATGGCTTATGTTGGTTGTTGGTTTGTTATTCATACAACTGTACACATTGATTTTATTTTCTGTTATGCAACTCAAGTTGATAGGGATATTTAAAACACAATTAGAATTGTGTGCTCTTTTGCTCTGCCCACTCACAAATATAGTCATTAATCTCTTCCCTTATTACTAACTGGGTTGTCGTATTGTCTGATTTGGAATTTAGGGGCGTGCTTTGTGCACTTACTCTTGTACAAACTTGTGGTTAGCTAACACACAATACAATAGGAATGATACTATCTGGAGTGAATAAGGGAGAGGGAATTTTAGAGGGAATACCAAGGTATGTAGTAGGTATGTAGTAGTACTCATTTTCACTAAAAGTTGGGGCGGGGGAGATTCCGTTTGTGCTTTTAATACTGAACACATTGCCACTTTGCCCCAGGCCACTGCACTAACAGCAAGTCTATAGGGAACAATAGCTGAAGCACTTGCTGGATAATAGATAATGTAATACACAAGAGGTTTTCTCATTAATTGCCATGGGGGAGTCCACAGTGACTAAAGGATTGGGGGAAACAAAAAACTACAATGACTCCAGTACGTCGTGTGTGTGTGTGTTTTGTGCAGTGTTTGTGTTGTGTGTATTATTGCTGGACGTTGTATGCTGAGTTTAATGAATTATCTTTTTTGACCCAGCAAAAAAAAAAATTATAAGAAAAGAGATCTTATATGTGTATTCTCAGACGAGCTTGTTAATGAGGGGCAAAATTAGTCTGCAGAAATTTCAGACACTTTACTGTAAATGTCATGTTTCCAGTGATGTTTAGTTATGTTCAAATCTTCGAAATTCGGACCTAAAATAGAACACAAAAGAGGAAGGATTGTGTTTTTGTCAATGTAATGGTTGAAGACATGTAGCCATTCAAGCTTTCAATAATATGTGACAGATGATTTTGAAGACTTGCGCAACGAAAATATACTCAATTATTTTGCACTAGTGAAGTCATGTGCTATTTAAAGTCTGTGGATCTATAAAGTTGTGTGCTGTTTTTACAAATTAGTGCAAGTTGTAACAGCTGAGAATTACTGAATTATGTTCAGATCATTATGACATCAAAACCAGCTAATCCTAATATTTCAATTTTCAATTAATTTACCTGGAAATTGGCCAGACACCAAGGAGGAAAGAAGTCACTGGTATATGCGGCACTTTAGCCATAATTAGTTACTTGTTGTTACCTGGAAATTGCATGTTTGGTTGTAAATCCTTGAAAGTGTGAGATTAAAATCAGTGATTCTTGAGTTCATGGGTCAAGTAAGGCTTGGCATTACTCATGCAGAACTATGGAGTGAGGATGTGGTTGAAAGTGGCGCTATATGACGCTCTATTTTTGGGTCCCAAGTCAATACAGGAGTGTATTTGGTGCTATTGGTAACTACAGTAGAACTAGAGTTACGAACCCCAGAGTTACGCCCAGAGTTACGAACTGACCGGTCAACCGAACGGCTCAATCGAATTATTAATATGGTATGAATCGTTACGGAAGTACAATAAACGGGGAATGGGCGGAGTTTTAAACAAGCAGCAGTTGAAATAAATTGTAGCTTTTTAGAGTTACGAACATTTCAGAGATACGAACATCTTACTTTCCCTAGGGGTTCATAACTCTGAAGTTCTACTGTACATCTCATAAATAGTCATCCAGTATATTTATTTGGGCACAACAAACAGCTGTTTTTTGTTTTTTTTTGTTTTTTTTTTCTTAATGGCTTGAGAATTAGGAAAAGGGTGACCAGGTAGGGGATTGACAAGCAGGAAGTTGCTGAATTTGTAAACATTGGGTCATGAAGCCATAGCAGTGCAGCCTGTGGGTCACCATGGGAGTATTTAAAAGGGTTCAGCCACAGTTGGCTGCTTCTCATTCTTCTCTGACCTCAGTTTGGCTTCAGTGACCTCAGAGCCAGTTGTTGTTAGTAAGAGTTGGAACTATTAGCAGCTAAGAAGCTTCTCCTGTTGGTGCTTCTCAGCTTCTGTATCTTGCAGCTCTTCAGTGCATGGTTTGTATTCTTGTGAGGACATCCAGTGTGGTGGACATCAGATTGTACTGGGTAAAAGCAGCTGCTGCAGTAAGGTTTATATGACTCCATGCTTTTATTGAGGAAGAGTGAATAAACACCATGACTTCTAACGCTCACGACATCAAACTCACTTTAATTGTCAATCCACCAAAGAAGCACTCCAGGCATCCTGCAAGATGGTGAGTGGAAACATTGTTAACTAATGCAGGTGTTACTACTAGCAGTTGTAGTGGAGGCTTCTTTTTTCTTGACTCTGTTCTTTGTCTAATGATAGTATATTGGAACTAACTTTTTGAAGGAAATTTGAATAACTGTATGTGGTTCATGCACACATGCTAGTGTAGCTACAAACACAATGTCCAAAGTTCAGAACTTAGTCGATTTTTTAAGCTTTAATCTTGCATGCCATCTGATTCAGTAACTCATGTTTTAATAAATATACATATAAGACTGTCGGGATATGCAACACACATCAATTATACGTGTCGCCGATGTCTTCACTCGTTACTAATCTCAGTGACTGAGACTGACTGGCGGTGTGACTTGCCGCGTTTATGTCGTGTTTTCTTCTGAACCTTGCCTTTGATCACACATAGCACGGTATTGAATGGTGTGCTGCTATTGGAAAGAGTAAAGGTCTATATTGAAGATAAATAGATTACGAGTGATCTGCTTATGTTTTGAAAATTAGAAAATTGAAGGAAGCCCTGTGATGGGCTCACTTTCAGTTGAGTTGTTTACTGTTTATGTAGTAAACAAGAAGTTAGCTGCAATGTCCGCCTACGTGCTAGCCTTTGGAGTGCTTTCAAATATATTACTTGTGACTTCTCCGTTGTGCTTCCAGTCATTCCATGGGCATCAGGCGTGCTTGTTTGTAAGCACACGTGATGTATGCATTTCTGTACTACTGAGAATTAGCTCCAGCTGTCAACCTTGACATTAACTGTGTGTCCATTCAAAGCAAGGTTCCTGCAGCCTTACAGCTGTAATTTGTTTGCTGTGCAAGTGAGTGTGGAAGGTACGCAGCCAGATAGAAGCCTTCCAGAGGCAGTATGGCTTGCCTAAGTTAGAGAAGAGGATAAGTCAATCCGTAATATCTAATTTCTTTAATTTAAAAGGAAGTGTTAATGTATGAATATTAAATACAGTACCTTTAGCAACTGTTCTGGTAAACATTGAAGTTACCAAGTTCTGACCTTTCATTTAAAAAACTAGATTGAAACTTTCTCACTTAAAGATGTGGAGAGGTTGTTTGTGAGATGGTAGTAAACTTCGATCAAGTCTTTTAAAAAAATGTTTTGTTTTTTTACTATTAGCTTAGTGATTAGAGCACTGGTGGCTAAAGCCAGTGGTCCTGGGTTCGATTCCCCGGCGACAACTAAAAAAAATTCACATTTTTTCCTTTGCTTTTTTCCAGACCCCTTTAGTGAGAAAGTTTCAATCTAACATTCCTTAGCTTTGTCTGTCTGCACCACTAGTATTTGCTAGATGTCTTCCTTTGCCAGCGCATAATTTCACCTGAGCCATGCTTAAGCGTAAGCCTTATATGGAGTAACTTCCATTGGTACACTCGCTCAATTATTGTGACCGTAGGTGACGTCTACCATGGATTGTGCTCGTTTTGTGATGACATGGTATGTTTTTAAAGTGTTATAAAACTTAATCCTCCAGTCTAAAGATCCCATTTTTATGTTTGGTCTCTTGGTCAGGTGTTACATACATACATGTACCAATTTGTTGGAGATTATGTTCATTTGATGTAACAGTTCGAAAAAATTTCTTTGACCGCTAACTTTTGATGGTACACAGCTACATGCAGGTGGGCAGAAAACACAAGAGTCCAGATTTTGTTAGATGACTGTCTTGGCCTTGAACAAAATGCAATCTATGTGCATGTGTAGAAGGTTTGAGGATGTTACTTCGGCTTTTACGGAAATATTTGATGATACATTAGCTTCAATAAATTGGTTTCTTGGCCTGAAGCTGCTTTTTTTTTTTTAAACATTGGGCAATTCTGTAATTTACGTTTGCTTTTTGTATTGATTCAAAATAAGGAAAATGCTTTAATGGTTTGCACTTATATATAGTCAGCGAGCACACCAGTGCTGTGGTGAGGTTGATGCCTTGTGTATCTGTAGGTAGTTGTGACTTCATTGTGTTTACGGTTTGTCTTCCTCCCAATGGCCTCTCTTATCCAAACCTGCAGTAATAGTCCGTGCTCAGTGTACGTCCCTCGTCCCATACAAGGAACACCAGTGCCACTCCTCCTGGTTGCATCTTGACCTCTTCCCCTTTTAGCACAAGGGAAGGGAAGACCCTCAGTCTATGGAAAGTATATTTACTACAACTGATGTTTGTTGTCTGTTAATTGTTCTCTTTCCGGACGGCTTCTTTGTTGGTAGTTACATGTTTATCCATGTATGTGTTCTCTTTGCCTTTGGTTTGACCTTTCCACCCAGTAATGAAGTAATCTTCAGGTAGTACTTCCTTCAAGTTAATAGTAAAGACAAATCTTTTTTTAAAGACTTGATCAAAGTTTACTACCGCCTCACAAACAACCTCTCCACATGCTTCATGCATGCGTGCACACACTGCCCCCTTTTTTGAGCCTGTGGATTTCAGCTGCTGTTGACTGGTGGAAAGGAATGGAATGGTATCAAGTCAAACAGGATGTGAAATGGTTTGAACTACATAATTTTGGCGAGGCGTGTTGATCGTAGTTTCCTGTAGTCAGGTAAGGGGAAAAATATCCCTTTCTAGTATTTCATTAGTGCTAATTTGTGGTTGGCTTCAAAAGGAGATTGGAGTGTATCAAAATGTTTCCCCTCAGAATAACTTGATGTTTACATGGTCCATGAATGTTTACTAATTATAGGGATAGACCCACAGTAGGATTCTGTGGCAATTAGATGTTCAGTTCCCCTCCTTTCCTTCTCCTTCCCCTTGGGTCAACAATATAAAATAAACTGTTAACTTTCGCTAACTATCCAACAAGAATTCTTAATAAACTATTAATCATGATATAATATACCTTAATTTGTTTGGATCAAGAACATTTTGAATTGAACAAGAACCTTGACTTATTTCACTACTAAATATATGTCGTTCTGAACACATTTAGAGGAAGAACATTTCAAATCAAAGTGATTCTCCAGCTTGGTAATAATTTTTTTTTTAATTTCTTTTTGTCACAAGTTGTTTAACTGAAGAAAGACTCGAGCCTTTTGTTGTTCACTACAAATGTAATATACTCTGAAATGATAACGTATTGGCAGTTTACTGATCACACTGGTACTACGTTAGACGTCAACAAGTTCAATTAGCTCATTTACCGCACTGCTTCGTCGGGATATGATATATTTCAGTGAACTTCCTGACATAGATAAGTGCGTAGTTTCGTTGAATTCGATGCCATATAAAAACAACCTATCTGTGTTCCATTTCTGACCTCGTACACATTCTCTGGGGGGAAAATGTAGCATATTTGGTACTTTTCTTAAAATATCTTCCAGTGCCCTGACTGGCAACTTGTTATTACCTCATTGGCAGTCGGGGAATGGCTCGGTGATAAATCTAGTAGTCGGGTTGCTTGATTATAGTCAGAGACAGCCATTAGACTTGGCGGCAGAAACACAATAAATATTGCTGATAGCAAAAATAATTACAATTAACAAGGGAGGAATATTGTCTGAGAGAGGTTGTCTGTTAGAAGACCCTTGGTTGGTAATGGTTGTTATATTGCTGTGACGTGCATTAGCGACATAGTCCCTAATGATATTTCTCTCCCCTACCTGCTACATTTCATAGTGTCTAGTCATAAGATGACGTATCTAATAGTTGATGTGCCTCTGGTGGCTGTTACACACCAGCCATACATGCCTTGTCCCTGACCATTCTGACTGTTATGCGCTGGCCATGACCAACTAGTGAGAGGCTTGCTGGACTCATTCCTTCATAAGCTCGTAATAAAATCTACTGTACAGCACACGAGTCGTGGCTTGTGTCGAGGAGAAGCTGTCTCAATCCATACACATCTGCTTTCTTCAGCTCACATATGAAGTCTTCAAGTGATGAAGTTTTGACTAACTTCATATTTGGTATCAGTCGGAGGGGTGTGAAAGTTGCATTGGATCAGTGGCTGTGGATAGAGGACCAGGATTTATCCTCATACAACAGAGAACAAAGAGAGTTCAGGTGCGGTCAATTGGTAAAATTAACTAACCATTCATTGATGAGGATTTTTTTTTTTTTTTCCCCATGTGAGGTGGGGGAGATGGCAGTATTATAAAGGATAGCTCTATTGGGCATGCTCATGGGGCAGATCTCTTCTGGTCCATTGTGTCAGCCATTGCTTATGATGCACGCATGCGGCGATGGCTCAGTGGTGCGTGCAATGTCCTTACATCACTATGTACTTCAAGCAGGTAAACATACTTTACATCTCGGCAGACATAATCTCCCAGGTGACAAAGTGACACATACAAACAAAATTATATTTCCTGATTTTCATACATGTATCTGGTGTGGACGACAAAGCCATATACATGTATATTTGCAATAGATCCCCCCATCATTTATGTACCTATGTACGCGTATGCCACCCTGTACGCGTATGCCACCCTGTACCGAGAAATAGGCACTTCTTTATTATTCGTAACATCGTAACGTCTCCTAGTTTGTAACGTTATTAATTGGAAAAGGGTTGGAGGTATGCAAAAACAACAACAGCTAAAGAGGAGTGGTGTTTGAAGGTAGAGTGAGTGAGTGTCACTATCATTGGCTGACACTGCATAGAATTCATCATCCTGAGTCATTGGCGTTTTTTTTTTGGAAGTTGAAGATACATTATTTTGTTGTTGTTGTTTCCCCTATTTTTATGTTTGAAAATTTGATCGTGTCATTTAGATTTGTGGTAGATTCCTTATACTACATGCATACATACATACATACATACATACATACATACATACATACACACATGATGTAACATGTGACAGAAGCTGCGAGTATCGTTCTCATTACACGGTAGAAACTATATCTTCACGCGAGTTGTTGCACTGTGATCATTTTTCATGGCGAACCAAATACTCTGATTTTGGGACAATATATGTATCACTTGGTATGGACTTTCCGTGTGTATATATTTCTTTAGTATAAATAGAAAACATGAACACAGAAGTATGTAATTACACTCCAGGGAACAGAATCTCTCTCTCTCTCTCTCTCTGCTTGTGCAGCTATCTGTAGGTATGTCCGGTTCGTCAATACTTTAGAAGGTGACCAGCACACGCATGCATGCGCACACTGCTATGACATTTCCAGAAGGTCTCCATTTGTGTGTCATTCTGTGTTGAATCATGTGTGAACACAGTCTGGGTATCATACATGTGTCACTCCAAGGAAGCCATTGTCTCTACGTTGGACTTGTGGAACAATAATACACAATAACAGGAAAGTGAGTAAAAAAAGCCCTACGCTTAACCGCTCCTTCTTCCCCTCATGACCGGTTGCCCTTTTTTGTTGTAGCTGTGTTACCATACAAACATCGAGTGACCATGTAAGATTTCCCTTCCTTTTGGCAAGCTTTATAAGTAGCCATTGTGCTGCAGGAGTTTGTTTCAGTGCATGAATAGTTCAAATATTGCGAACTGGATCCTGGCCTGAGCTGTTTGCTAGCTGGCCTGCTTAAAAGGCAAGAGTGTATCAACTCCTGGGCCAGTTGGAAGTGGTGTGGCTAGATTCTTGCTTGTCTAACTAACTAATCTAAAGCATATAGTTTGTGAAAGTCGAGTAAGCTCTTGTTTGCTTGGCGTAGCTACTACTATCCTCAGAGGAGGCAGAAGGATGGCAAACTCTCTGATAGAAAACATCAGGTAAGCATAACTGGTGGCAGATGTAGATACTTTAAAACGGGTGAATTCACCCACTCTCCACTTTTTCAACCCCACCCCCCCCCCCCCCCTCACCCACCATGCACGCACACACACACATACTTACTTACTTTTAACCACCTCAGTTCATTCATCAGCCAAGTGCTAGTTATGTACATACATATCTAAATCCCATTGTATCAGTTGCCATAGTGTGATATTGCTATTCTGTGTTGTCCAATTGTCTAACCGTAAACCATACAATAGTGGCTTTGACAGCTAACAAGGTCTTAATTGAGTTACTGGCTTCGCTAATAGTCTCCGGTATTCCCACTGCAGTGTCCTCCCATGGCTCTGTTACTTACCATTTGTGTAATGCCTACTTGGAAAGCAGCTGGTGTGGGGTTGATCGTTATGGGCGTGAAGTGAGGTAATGAGCATGAGCAGAAAATGGAGGATTTGGCTAGGGTTTGGTGAAGTGGTGTTTTTGCAATCCTTAAACGGTTCATATGATGAGGTATAACTGTTGATGCTTGGCTTCTGGTCCACAGTCGAGCTTTCTATTAATTAATTGCTGATAACAGAGGCTCTGATAGTAGTTCAGCTTAGAGTATTTTGTGCAGCTATTGAAGTTAGTGAATTGGTAGGATATCTGTTTAGAAACTCGGCATGTAAAGTTCTTCATATATCAAGTGAGTTTTGTTTATTCATAGAGACTTACTAGTGGCTAAGGACTTGCAATGGTTCAGTCATGCTGGGTGCGGTCGGTTCTCACCTTGTAAATAATTTGTTCGCTCCTTAGCGCTGCACTTTGAGGGACATAGGTGGTGATCATCAGGGATTTGTTTTGTTTTAAAAACTTGACCTCGTCTAATTTTGGAATTAGGTCCAGTTGAGCCAGACATTACAATCAAATAAACCATATACTAGCTATTCCCCAGCTATTTAACACGTTGTACCTCAACGGATTCACGATAACGCGCCACACAAATTGAAATGACATTACTCTCCTAAAGTCCAAGCTTTGTTTCAGACATTAGTAATTGTACATCTACTGTTGAGAAATCTCGACTCAGAGTATCCCACGACACCAATCTGCAAAACTATGCATTTGTCGGTACTGACGTGACAATAGTTGATACTGACAGTAAAGTGTAGCAACAATGTTTTTAATAGGTGTTAGGTTGTAGGGACGTAGGGATAATGTTCTAGTTCATGTTTAGACTCAGCGGATTTGTATTCTCAGTTTTCTCACGCATGTTTTGTTTGTGTTTGGTTGCCATAGGCGCAGCAAGGCCTACAGCTCCATCAAGCTCAAGACCAAGAAGCAGAGAGGAGCAGCCATCTGTGACGCCAATGCTCCATGGAGGTGAGAGGGCGGGGTCTGGCTGATAATGATTTGGAGGGTGTATTTGTGTAGATGTGGGTGCATATGTCAGCGCATGCTATTAATTTAGTTAAAATTTCTCGTTTTTTGGTCTTCAATTTCTATGTAGGGGAAAGGCAAGACAAAATGAAGTGTGGTTGCTGAGTGCCATCTGTAGCTATAGATATGACTGTATTTAGAATTGCAGCTGGCACATGATTTTACTACTCTGCTAGACAATGAGTAGATGATCCTGTTATAATTACCCAGGAAAAGCCTGGCTGTTGCCAGTGCATTATATACAGGTAGCTTGCTAGCCTCTATTAGAGCATGCTCAAACAGTGTATTATTTAATATAACATTTTCTAAGGAATATAAGAGTGAGGATAGTTTAATTTCTCTGAAAACTGGGACCCTTTTTTTTTTGTATAATAAAACAGCACAGTTTGTTTAGCCTCAGGCACTCTTCACTGTAAAAATAAATGGAATGGGATGGCAAAGACAACAGCTATTACTTTGTGATAGAGGAAACAGTTAGGTACAAACGACTGGTTGCGTAGGGTGGTTCTCTTTCCTCCCGGGTGGTTGTCGGGAACTACCCAGGTGTTTGGGCGGGTATACACAATGCCATGATGAGTAAATGGTGGCAGCTAATGCCCCAGTGGCTGACCCAGTGGCCGACCCTGTGGCTGACCCAGTGGCTGGGACTACTAATTGAGGGACAGATTGAGCCATTATGAGTTGGGAATGTGTCTTAACCCTTGTGGCCTTGCCTAGGAAACACTATCTGTCTGAAGCAGGTGCTAACAGAGAGAGAAAGGGTGGGAGGGAGAGAGAGAGAGAGAGAGTTGAGGCTGAGAATTAATGGGCCCATTATATATACATACATATATACAGAAGTACAGTAACTAACTGCAGTGTTGTAACATATTAAAGGCAATCTGGAGATACAGCAATAACTGTGGAGGTGGGTAACTTATGAAAGTGAAATTAAGGAGGTGTGAAGGTGATAGGAGCAGAAGGGGCTTGACCTGGCAAAGATCCTTTTGTGTAGAAATCTTAAATTACTCAGTCCATGATACGTTTCATTCTTCTTTAGTCCACAATCCTTTATCTTACTCCATATATTTCATTCCATTGAGTCAAGAAGAGTACAAGAATCTGTCAGTATTTGCTGCTTTCCGTTTTTAAGGTCTTCAGCTTTCTCTTTCAAACTGTCCACAAGCTCTAACGATAGGAATCCAATCTGTCTAGTTAGAGCGGCTTCCTTGACTTTGTTACCGGGATAAATACCCTTCTCCTAATCCCCTAGCACTTGAAGAGGTTCAGGTGCAGAGCTTAGTTCCACCTGTAGTGGATGCTAACACACATACACACACACACACACACACACACGGCTTTGATTATTATTATGGTTTGTCTGTGTAAGTATCCCACATGTCACAGGATGCCTGATAGTCTGTGTCTATGTGTGTGTGTGTGTGAGAGAGAGAGAGAGAGAGATAAATGGGGGGTCTCTCAGAATGCATTGAATGGTCTCCCAGAGTGTTAGACGGGGCAGCCAACTATTTATTCAACTTGAATTTGCCGAGGTCAACACAGGTAATTTCCGTCTCTTGAGTCTGAGCCGTTCTCTGAATTTTCTTTTGTCTTTAATGCCAGGAAACTTTTTTGTCTTTTGGTTTTGGTTTGGCGGATAATATTATTATGAATAGCATAGTACATACGTAATGGCTGTTTCTCCACTTGCTGTGCTCCAAGAAACTTGTTCCTTTTAAGTGGTCCAGTTATTTAGAAAATGTGGCCCAACTCTGAACCTATTCAGTCATATGTTTCTGTTGAATTTTTCAAGGTATTCGTTATTTACAAATTTCAACACATCCCTACACGAGATATTATTAATTAACTTTAATTTATCACTTTTTTATTGATCTGTTATCTGTTTGGACAATCCTTCTCGGAGAGGTGCTTTACTCCCCTCCCCTGGTATTGCCAGCTCAGTGTCTCATTCTGTTGAGTTTGTTGTTCTTGTGACATACGTTTGGTCAGTTGACAAGAAATTGACAGAAATGTGATGACATGGTTTGTGTTTTGTTAAAAAGTCCTCAAACTTTCATGTACTTAGTGTCCGTCTTCTTGTCCCGGTACACAGAGGCCACTATTCGGTCCTTGTAGCTATGTACCTTATGTTCCAACCCTACACTGGACAAAGGAACTTCACTGGTACCAAGCACACCTTTAGCTTCCAGTACCTTTCTCTTTGCCAAAGGAGGGATATGACAGCTATAGTCTTCCCAGCGCCCCTAGGAGGAATATAATGTTCTTGTCGCAGCTTGTAGGACTGGACCGGCCATGGATGGCAGCATCTTATTCTATCTCTCTCCATTCTTAATATTTCTTAAAATACACACCATGCAAAAGATAGTACATACAACCTGACACATTAAATGTTATTGTTGTCTTTTGAGTTGAACTCCAAGACCATACTACTGAATTTTTAGGGTTAAATGGCCGAATGCAAAGTAAACTTTTGAAATTGTTGTTTGTTTTCTTTTCATTATTTATGTCAAAGTTGTAACTACTGACAACATCCTCTGGGAGGACAGCAAATATTTCCAGCTAACGCAGCTCCAGTTGGTACGGTAATTGCAAACAAACAGAACAAAATATTGCAGCAGAGAGGGCGGAAGATGTCAGCACAAGTTGTTGAGATGGAAACCTTCCACTTCCACCAACATTTATCCATGGTGGCTTTTCTCTGGCATGTTTATTTTATTTTTATTTTTTTATTTTTTTATTTTTTTTTACTATTTTCTCATGGATACCCGGTTGAAAGGAGTTTCCCACAACATATTAGCACTGGTTAAAACATCCCTATATTATGAGAAAGTATTCAGCGGGTGTGAGGGAATGGGTGGGGCCAGGAAAAGGACACAGACAAGTTGTTTGTCTGCTTGTACTCACTGGAGTGTCACTAACCAGGTTGCGGCTCATTGAATAATTCTACTTTCCACTTAACGTCATTAGACATATACCGCATTGTGCGTAGTTGATGGTAGCCTCTGTAAAATTGAATTAACTGTACTACTGTCTAATTCCATAAGCTGCAGAAATTATTCAAATTCCATTAGCCACACTACTATCAGAATACTATTGCATAAATTCATTTAATGTGAATTATCTAATTATTCCACACTGCCGGTTTTCTGACAACTAACTTATTGGTGAACTCCAGAGTGAGTGTCATCCTGACATTACTGCAGGAGGAGGAGGAGGAGGAGGAGGATGTGGCAAGTGACTTGAGGTTTTCTTTATTTACATTTTTTTTCTTTTTCTCTCATTGCTTTCCTTCCCAACTCTTTCTCTCTCCTTGTGTAGCTACGATGGCTTAGACTTGGATGATCAGCAAGAGGAAAGAGCAGCAGAGGTATGTGTGTGTGCATGTATATATGTGCATATGTATGTATGTATGTATGTATGTGTGTATGTAGATATGTGTATGTGTGTGTATGTATTTTGAGAGTGTGAAAGAGAAAGGTAAATTGGGTGTGTTGTAACAGAGCATCTCTTCGTGCCTTCCTTGTACGTATGTATGTGTGTTTGTGTTTAGATCAGTGAAAGAGATAACTTCTTGGACCTCCTTTCTAAAGTCCAGGTGAGTTGGGGCAATATAAAGAGTGGGGAGAGGAGGGAGGGAGGGGGGAGGGGCAGTGTTTGAGTGTATACTGTTGAGGTGTTTTGTGTTTTCTTACTTCTAATCACAACAGAATGGAGAGACTGGAGAGTGAGTTATCTAAGTGAGTGGGAGAGAAAGAGTAATGGTTGGCCTTGTCCAGTTAACGAGAAGTCGTGTGTGCATCAATGGGTGTTGTCAGTGATCTTAAGATGATATAATTGTTCTGTCTTTATAACAATTACCGATCGCTACCTGGCTCCAACGTGTGCGTGAGGTAATATGGAGTGATCTTGCATAGTTTGGCTTCGCTCTGACACTTCTAGAGATAATTGGCCGATATTTTGTACCCAGTTGGCAGGTCTCTGTGGGCAGTCATTATCATCTCTCTTAAATGGTGCTACAAAGTATCAGTTGGCCGGTGGAAATATTCATGTGTAATTGTTTGTTTTCAATCATTTGCAGACTGACTTTGTGTGTGATACTAGTCAATATTTTATTCATAGTGTAATAGTTTGTTGTTGTTGTTGTTTTCTTTCTTTTATTATGAATCTGCTGGGTATGTATTTTATCACTGTTTGTTGTTGTTGTTGTTGTTAGGATAACCGTTACGATAACCAGCGATACACTATTAAGACCGGTACCATGAATCGTTCCTACAGCCAAGAGCAGGATGATGTCTTTATTTCAGTAAGTTGTAAATTAATTACCGCCTTGATAAATGCCAAGGCTCCACCCCTTGTTAGCACAAGTGTATATTTAATTATATATAGTTTTGGAACTTTTTGAAGTCCTAATGTTATCTCAGTGCTGGTGACAAGAAGAAGCAGTTTGTAGCCTTTGTGAAAGGTTTCACTCTGCACATTTCAATAGAGACAGTTGCATTAATGTCCCCACAAACATAACTGTGACCCACATGGTGGCACGTCATCAAGCTGTTGGCTGTGCGAATGTTTGCAGTAGTTTAGATTCCGGCATACATTCAATATTACGTAAACAAACAGCTTCCGTTTTATGTGTTGAAGCATTCCGTGAGATTGGCTCTGTGCGTGCACTGTCATTTTAAAAAGTTTATCTGAGCCTGACCTGAGTCAGAGGTCAGATTCAGAGCAGGAGTGGCAGAATGCAGGGGAGCTCTGCTTTTTGGGCTCTCCCACTAGTTTGTTGTGGAAACAGTAGTCAAGGAAAGCATCTGAGTTCTGTTATTGGATTCTAGCCTTCCTTCCTTCCTCTTTTATGAAGCATTTGGGAAGTATCAGTTGTTAACTTTGAAGTGTTGGAAGAGGAGGAACTAGTTTAAGGAAGAAGCTGTGGCAGGCTTGGCTGTTTTTGAAATGTCCTTCATCTATTCAAGGCTGACTTCTTTTTTCCAGGACAAATCCCACAGAAATGGCGGAGAGAAGCTGACGAATGGCCAGACGGGCGGCAGCAACTCATGGAGTAAGCAAGCGAGCATACCATCCGTCGAGATCACCGGATCTCCAATCCACCGTAAGATTCAGAAAGCCGCCAGCATTGGAAGCATCTCGGGTTTGAGCGAAGACTCCAGGAGCTTGGAAGACGGACGAGCTTCATTATCCGGCTACAGAAAGGGAGACGTGAGCAAAGATGGCGTGGAGAGTATCACTTCTCCGAGCAGGAAGGCTACGGAAGCACTCAAGAAGGTAAGGAGGAGGATTAGAGATGTAATATTAAAACACGGTATTGTTATTGTGATGTTATTGTTGTTATTGTTGTTATTGGTTTTCTTTTATTTCCTTGCTCTAATTTGATTTAGTAGTAATGCAAACTTTATTACATACTGTGAGTGTACCAATGTTATATTTCTCATAACCAGCAGTGTGTTTAGTGTATCACATAGTGCTAGCTAGTCTTTCATGGAGCGAGCACCTTACTGCAGCGGCTTAAGAGTGTAGACAATGTGTGTGTTTATATGCTCGCTATGGCATGAATGAATTGTTTTAACAACTTTCAGCTGACATTTTGTTGGATATTTTTAATATATTTTTGATTATATATATATATATCTGTCATGCAAGGAAGGTATCTTTTCTTATCCCGAGACACAACTCACACTTTAAGTGAAGCCTTCTCTGTAGGATTAGAATCATTAGTAGTGTGTCTCTGTATTCAAAGCCTTTCCCAAGGAGTTGTGTACACTTCTTCGTCTTCAGCATCCTCAAATGTGTATCGTTTGAGTCTATACGTGGAGCTCTATACGTGCTATTTGCTTGTCCGCAATTGAACAATAAGACGGGACTTTTTTTCCAACGTAGCTTTTCTTGGTAGTGATTGTTACTTTGACGGTTATTGTTTACTGGACGTAGCCGGCTTTTGTAACGCTACAACTATGCAACCACTCTACACTGATGGTTCAGAACATTCTTATGGCCTGTGCTATATGTCTCCATTGAAACCGTGTTGAATTTAACGCAAGTTGCTGTTAATTTTTTTTCAATTTTGTGCCTTCCTACATATGTATCTCTTTCGTACAGCTTTTGTTCTCGTTTCTTCCAAGATTTCTTTATTAGGAAAATTAGTGTTGTGTATTTCTATAAGCTGTTGCCATCTGATTCTCAGAATACTATTGTATTATCGAGTCGTTGCTAGGCTTCACTTGTTAATGGCTACAGTTAAGGTGAAACTCATCTTCTAGGGCTTCTTGTTGTGAGCTTTTCCTGTTTGCGTGTGCATAGTAACCAGTAAGAATTAGGCAGTGTTGCAAGTTCACACCATTCATGTGTTTTCTTTATGTGCATAAAATTACCAAGTAAAATTCGACGTATGAGCAACCATAGAATATAGCAACTTTACACACACACACACACACACACACACAAGTTCTACTGAACTGGCTTGAGAAAATGAAATCTCGAACAAAGTGAGCTTTTCTTTACTAATCTCAATGAACAGAAAATTCTTACAGATTGGACCATCTGTGGTGTATTTGTTGTTGTTGTTTGGCTAATTTGTTTGTTGTTACTTATTTCATGTTCCTCCCTATTTTGTGTCCAGGTTATTTCCAGTCCGGGTCCTTACCCTATGCTATTAGACCCACCAGATGGAGGGTTTTGGGTCCAGAATGGAGAATACAAGGCGGCGTATGGAAAAGACGGAGTTTGGCGAGCATCTGAAATCAGCACGGAGCACTACACCATTCAGGCAGACAAGACGTCATCTGTGTACGGCAGATATTTCAAGAATCAGGTAGGTAAAGGGTGAATAAATGTTGCTGACTATAAAGATTTTAATACGGGTTAGAGTTTTTATAGTGTGGTATGGGTCATCGATTGAACTCCATTTCTGGCAGCACATACAGTATGTACGATTGATTACGGAGTGAGAGAGCCAATATGAGAGTGTGTGTAGAAGAATGAATAGTTATGTGTGAGTTTCACACGACTAGGAGAGTTCGTAGTGTTCAGTAGTATTTGAAACTTATTCTATCAGATTCTCCCATTGTAACCTCCTTAATAGTGTGTGTGTGTGTGTGTGTGTGTGTGTGTGTGTGTGTGTGTGTGTGCATGATGGTGTGTGTTGTGTGGTGTAGTGGTTGTGTCCTGGGCTCAGGGCCCGCGGTCCTGAGTTCAAGCCCAACTCAGGCAATTTTTCCATCTGATTTCCATCTGCCTCCCACCAGCCCCACCAGTCCACCCAGCTGTGATTGGGTACCTGGCATTTGCTGGGGTGCAAATTCAAGGCCTTTTCTCATGAAACAGCAATGGTCCAGGTGGGACTTCGGGTGCCCACACCACTTGCTGTGAGGAAAGGTCTGTTCTCCTCGAGTTCCTAGCCCGGCTCCAGGAGCTTTGCTTGCACGGCTCACAGTGCCTGCTTAGTGCACAGGCATCCTGGCTCTGCCAGGTGCGCGTGACCGCCTAGCGGCAGCAAGAGAATTTGCAAAAAAAAAATTTGCATGATGGTGTGTGTGTATGTGTGCATGATAATGTGTGTGTGCGTGAGTCAGTCCTTCATGGTGGATACTTGCACTTCTGTGTTTCCGTACAAGTTATTTCCCTTCCTCTAAGATTCTGGGCGCGTATAACTATTAGACGTGTTACTACGTACGCATGTTTGAGTGAGGTGTTACAACCGGTTCAGACAATCTGTCGAACACTCTGCGTTGGTACGGCTTCACGAATATGAAGATTTGAAGAGAGTGACGTCCATTGTGATGCTTGTTGTTGTTGTTTAGTTCCTGTCCATTGGAAGTTGTATCAGTAGTGAGCTGTTCCTGTGTGTTCAGGTATAGAGGAAGAGTTCCCTCCTTACTGCATACATTACGTGGTGACCAGTACTTGTTCTGCTGTGTTCCAACCGTAGAGGAAAGTCAAGCTTTACACTGAAATTACATACATTTAATTGATGATAATAGCAAATTTTTCTCTTCCTAACTGCCAATATTGTTTGAATAAATGTCTGGATATGTTGGACCAACGGTACTGGCCTGAAGAGGACTTCGGCAAGAAGTCGAAACGTCCGGGTTAAGTTATAATTAACAATATTGGCTGTTAGAAAGAGAAAAATTTGCTATTATTATAATTATTTCAGCCTAGAATGACTGAATCATTTAATTGATGATATTTGTTATTTCAGCTCTATCCCCCTCCTCCCCATTCCCTAACACTGCTGCAGTATTTAACAAATAGATTAGAGAAACATGACAGTGTTTAAATGACAGCTTCTTCAACTCTATCGAGTGCAAACTTTCCGTTACCTGCCCACTACTACTACTACTACTACATCCTAGTTCAGTCTTCTCGGCTGAAATAATTATAATAATAGCAAAAAAATTCTCGTTCTAACAGCCAATATTGTTAATTAAAACGTAACCCTAATAAGTTTGAATTAACAATATTGGCTGTTAGAACGAGAAAAATTTGCTACTACATCCTAGTTGTTCTTAGCAGCATGTGTTACAATGTTTGGTATTGTGTTTGTGCAGGAGCATCAGAACTACATTGGACGCGATGCTAAGCTAGGACCTGTTGTGGCATCACTGAAGAGAGAGGTGGACTACCAGGGCAGTCTGGTAAGGGTCATCTATCGCACGCAAAAGGACACGGTGTACAGGAATATCAACACATCTCAGATGCAGCCCAAGGAGCCCGAGGAGTATATCCGAGTAAGAGAGCTAGTGGGAGGGAAGTGGGTGTGGTTGAATGCATGTGTATATACAGCTTAGCTAATAGGAGTCTGTTATTTGTGGAGTGTTTGGGACAAAGTTCAAAGAGAGTGTACACAAAATATGATATAATTAGGTGTTGAATAAATGTCTGGATATGTTGGACCAACGATGCTGGCCAGGAGAATGTGTGTGTGTGTTTCATTATGTGTGTATGTATGTGTGTGTGTGTTTTTTTATTGTGTGTGTATTTCAGTGTGTGTGTGTGTGTGTGTGTGTGTGTGTGTGTGTGTGTGTGCAAGTCATGCATGATAGAGCCGTGCTACTAGCAAGCCAATAGAGTGAGAAAGTTGATTATAAAATCAAGGTGTATATATATACTGTTGTGCATAGCCTATTTATATGTGTATGCTGTGTGTGTGTAAAAAGATGGCGTCCAAGATGCACGGAGAGGAGGTCCAGTTGGACAGACTATATCCAGTGACGTACTCCAAGGTGAGTGAGTACAGATACACACACACACACACACACACATTGTAGCACAGTAGCACGCACTCATGCCACATGTATGGACGGTATGAGATCTGTGTGTGCATCTAATTCACAAGTTTAGGCAGAGCGTTGTTGTTGTTGTTGTTTTTTAAAGCACAAGTTTATACTTGAGGGGGTGGGGAAATCAATGACAGTTAATGAAGGGGGCGGAACTCAGCCGTCTTCAATTTGTTAAAAAATTGGCGGAGTGCATGGGGAAATTAGTGGGTCTATTGAAGAAAGCAAAAGTCTATCCTAAAGTTGTCAAGTATTTCATTGGTATGGTGTTTGTGTGTGTGTGTGTGTACGTGTGTCTGGTAAAGCTAGGAATGTGTTGCCATCTTCACACATTCCACTAGTTTACATCACAATACTGTGTGCGTGTGTGTGTGTGTGTGTGTGTGTGTGTGTGTCGGAGCAGACTCCAGAGTTACTGAAGAAGTTTGACGAGCAGTCTATGGCCCACACCCACAAGTTTGGCGTCATTTACCAGAAGTTCGGGCAGACGTGTGAAGAGGAGTTGTTTGGCAACACGGAGCACTCAGACAGTTTGGCAGAGTTCTTAGAGATGCTGGGAGACAAGGTCGAACTAAGAGGATTTGACGGGTAAGATACTAGAAGAGATGAAAGAATATTGCCCATTGTTGTGGGATTGTTGTGGGAGGGGGTGGGGGTGGAGTCAAGATTGGTGACAGTGGGAAAGTATTAATTCTAATATTCGTATTTGTTGGAACTTCTCTTCAGTTAATTGGGCGTATTGGGGGGAAACTGGCTTTCCTCTGTTTGAGGTTTCAACAGCATTATAGCATTTATTTTTCTCTTTTTAACAGCCAAAATTTTACCCGACGTTTTGTGTTATTATATCACCACGGAAAGTTCAACCTCAGTTGACCCCTGAAGAGGACTTCGGCAAGAAGTCGAAACGTCGGGTTAAGTTATAATTAAAATATTGGCTGTTAAAAAGAGAAAGATTTCCTATTATTACAATTATTTCAGCCGAGAATGACTGAATCATGTATGTATATATATAATATATACAACAATCACCGTCAGACTAAGTTTGAGAATTACTAAAAGTCTAAATATAAACACGTTAGCTAGGAACTGTGGTATGAAACAATAGTGTGACGTCAGTAATGTTAGTGCTGTTTACTGCAAACAAATTGTTAGTCATAACTTACCCAAAATATTTCTACAAAGTTGGGAAGGTTAATTTCCTTTTGAGCAGTTTAAAATGGAAGTGGAGTCATGTTTTTTCTTTGAGCCATCAAGTACACGGCACTTATAACACAAGAGATGATGTCATTTCCTTTCATTGACTATTAGCACCTAGTATTATTTACTACACTCTTGAAACCTGTAATGAATAATTCATGAGCTAGTGGAGAGGTCAGGGAAAGTTTGGTAAGATGGAGGAACTGATAATTGAATTATACATGCACTGCGGCGTAGCGGGCAATGCTTCAGAGAATATTCCATAGAAAGTGATTAGGGACTTTTTTTTTTTTTTTTTTTTTTTTTTTTTTGCTGACTGTTGTTTACTTGGTAGCCTTTGCTTCGTTAAAGTCAGTGTAGTCATTTCTCGTTAAACACACACCCACTCAGTGCAGCTGTAAGAACTCAGTACTCAGTTGGCATACATTGTCAATAGTGATAGTGAGGGGATTTAGATTCCAAACTAATAATCCTGTTTATGTTGCATACTATCTATATTAGAGAGTGAACGAGAACAGTCATTAGAGTGTACTGTGTGTGTGTGTGTGTGTGTGTGTGTGTCAGGAAGAATGGAGGCTACAAAGTTGGCATACATTGTCATTTGGAAATATTAAGGGAATATTTAATAGTGAAAGTGGAGGATATTCTTTAGATACCGAATGTGTGTGTGTGTGTGTGTGTGTGTCTATGTCACCACCCAGCTACCGTGGTGGGCTAGATGTGAATAACAACCAGACTGGCGTCCATTCTGTGTACACTGAGTTCAAAGACCGGAAGATAATGTTCCACGTGTCGACACTTCTCCCCCACGACCATGGAGACACCCAATACGTAAGTACATATTATATACATGCATATATACGGTTAATTGCCCAATGGTTAAATATGTACATATCCTTAGAAATGCCATTTTATTTTGACAAACTATTGAAAGTAGTTAATTGACGACACAACACGTAGTTGGAAACATTTCTTGTCTTTATTTTCAAAGAGATGGCGTGAAGCCGGAACAAGTAAGCTTGTTCTTACATGAGAGGACGGCTCTCGGTGAAGTACTTCTGTGGCTTTGTGTAAACCTGTATATTATTATTACTGAATGTTGAAGTCACATGACTTTGAAGTAGCGGCTGAGGCTAGCTCGTGTGAATGTTGATACAGTGGTTTTATTGGATTAGACAAGACTTGACGCTGGTTTAATTGCTGAGAGTTATTCTGAAGCATCGACCTTTTGTGCATAATCTTTGTTGGTGAGAACATCAGATGTTTTGCTACATTCTTTAAATTATGAGCAGACATCACTCAGTGCCTTTCAACCATAAATGTAGCTCCAGTGACCAGACACAAATCCCATAGGATATCATCTCTAGTGTAACATGTAATTGATACGAATTAGATTAATATGTTACGGTAGAATGTACGACTGAGAATTTCAAAGAAACCATTGTCTTTTTTTTTTTTTTTTTTTTTTTTTTTTTTTTTTTTTTTTTTTTTTTTTTAATATACATAATAGTAATTGTTTTGCCCCAGGCAACATTTTTTGGGGCTTTCGTTGACGTGCTTGTACGTATTAAACCACTTGACTTTTTATTAGAGAGCACTTCACGTACAGCTTGTTCTTCTACGCCCGCCATTGTGTTACTCACTTAATGTTGTCCTTGTTAGTGTTGTAACCTCGTACCAGCTGATGATTCTGAGGAAATGTTTGTTCTGTGTGCACGCACGCACGTATGTACCTACATGTGTACGTGATCAAATTGTTTGTGACACTTGGATTATCTGTTCCAGCAAGTGTGAGTTACATGGATGGATGTGTATGGGACAAACACATGGAATGCACACACCGCAGTTGGTACGGTGTTGCTAATGGCTATGCCCCAAGGCATAAAGCTGGTGGCACAGTTTGTTTGCCTTGCATTTTGCATGGCTCTTGAAGTGCTGAAACTCCGCCCACTTGGAGGCGTGTATAAGAATGTGTCCCTTTATGTGTGTGTGTATGTGTGCGTGTGCTGCAGGTTCAGAGAAAGCGGCACATTGGCAACGACATAGTAGTCATCATTTTCCAGGTATATGGGTGTGTAATGGCGGTAATAAGTTTCCTGAAACACCTTTAAACAATAATCGTATGAACCATTTGAGTGCCTCATTAGTGAAGAGAGAGAGATAATATTGAGAAATGGAGAAGTGTGTGTATGGATTTTACACTGGTTCATAGAAGCTTGGTTCATTATTTGTAAAAGATTTCTTAACTGTGATATCCCTGTAGCACTATGTGCATGTCACTATGTATTAATTTATGTATGTATGTATGTATGTATGTATGTGTGTCTCTAGGAAGCCAACACTCCATTCTGCCCCAACATGATTCGCTCCCACTTTGTCCACGCCTACATTGTGGTCCAAGTGGAACATCCCTGTACCGACCACACCGTATACAAGGTGGCAGTCTCCGCACAGGATGACGTGCCTGCCTTCAACCCTCCCCTTCCCGACCCAGCAATCTTCCAGAAAGGGACGGAGTTCAGGGACTGGCTTCTCATGAAAGCTCTTAATGCGGAGTTCAACTGCCACCATGCACCCAGCTTCAAGAAACTAGCTGTAAGATATTGTAGCTTCAAAGAAACTAGCTGGAAAAAGAAATTTATGTGTTGAGGTAGCAAAAGTATTTATTGTAAAGATATGACAGTTTAAGTGTGTGATTAGTTGTATTAATAATGACTATTGTCCAGCAAAATTGTTGAACACCTTTTCTGTTTTGTTTGTGTCTGTTAGACTCGAACAAGAAACCAACTTTACATTCATCTTATAGAAGAGATTGCACTGTCGGTGGATGAGGTAGATGGTCTGGCACTCGGCAGGGATCTGGTAAGGGGTCAATTATACTACTACTACCAAACTCCCCGACAGTTCAGATTCTATACTTTGTATGAATAATCTAATGTACTTCAATACTTTTCTTCTCTTCCCAGACGGCATCCCTGGACTATCATGGCAGTTTGTCGAGTCCTCTAATGAACAGGAGCAAGAAGAGAAGGAAGACACTGACGGGGATGTTTGGCAAGAAGGATACGACTCTGTGTACACCAGGATCGCCTGGGGGCTCATCCAAGAGACGATCCACAATGACATCACCCAAGGTAGGCATGATGTGTGTGGGTGTTGGGGGGAGGGGGTTGGGGGAGGGTGCGGGTGTTGGTGTGTGGATGTTGTGAAATGCATTTATAGTACTTCTTATTGTTCTCTTTTTAACTTGCAGAGACTCAACAGACTTCATACGGGCAACCAAGGCTTAACTCCACGACATTTTCTCGCTGGGAGCACGCCCGATCTCGCTGAAGCCTTGTAAGTTGTGTGGTTTATATATATACCCATTGAAGTAGATTATTTCAGGAGTTTTTATTTGCCAGTGCTGTGTAAAGATTGTGGTCGAGTATTATTAATTTGTATATGAAATATCTTTTCCTGTTTATAGAAAAGGTTCGGAGCAAAAAGAAGGCAGTCAGAAGTCCATTGTTCGTAAGCTGACGTTCAGACGATCTGGAGACAGTGGGAAGCAGAAGAGAACTCCCAAGAGAGCATCTTCCGTCAACGAATCGCGTGTGTTCGAAGTGAAGAAAAGAAGCAAAGGCTCGTCATTCTCTGACAAAAAGTTGGGTGATAGCTCAGAGGAATCGTCGATAGCGTCTGGCATCAGCGGTAGTGTGCCGTATGACTTGCCTGGGGTCGTGGACACGGAGGAATCTCTCACCTTGAGCTCCATTCATCGCTCCACCAGTGCTGTGTCTCTGAGGGACGTGTCCGTGTCTGTGTGCAACGCCAACACGTGCGATGTGGGCATCCAGTGCAAGATAGAAGGAAGAGTGTCAGCCACTGAGAGGTGCTCATCGCCTAGAATAAATTCCGCCAACTCTGAACATTCTCGGCGAATTCATTCCGTACATTTGCCCGTGCTGGGGAGTCCTATTCTGTCTTCACGGTCGCTTCCTGGAACGCCTCATAAGAACAGGAAGTCACACCCGGTGGTGGCGGGATTGGTCGGTGATAGAACCTTCAGTCCCACTCACGGTGCTACGTTCTCGGCCAAGTCACGAGGATTGTTCAGAAACTCCAGCTTTGGGAGTAGAAGAGACTTTAAGGAAAGGAAGGTCATTCTGAATAACACATCTTCAGACCACGAGGTATGTACTCGATAGTGTTTATTGATTAGAGTATACCTTACCGATTAGTTTACATTCTGATTCTATTTAAAAGAAAGGCCAAAAATAGATAATAAAAAAGACTAGGCATGCTCAGTAGTGACCTCATATGTATGGAAACACTCATGTCCCACACACTACCTAAATGAGATATGTGTAGTGCAACACGCGGCCTTGTATGGCTTCCACTCACTACCATTGTCACAGCCTCAACATAAGAAACAGTACAAGGAATACTTAAAACTTTATTTCCCTCCCAGCTGCTCTTACTTGTGCTAGCACAGTAAGGTGACTTTGTTCTTTCTCTGCGTGTTTCAGGTGTTCTACAAAGTGGAGTCTATAGACAGTGTTCCAGCTGATGCAGATGAGATGTACAGTAAGTTCTTGTATTTATCTCAGAATCACAGAGCCTTCTTAGCATCTTTATCAGTTCAGTAGAGGCTTTTTAGCTCTCTTTAGTTGTATCTGTGTGAGAATAGTCGGGGTGTGCTGGAGTGTGAAAGTGTTCTTGTGTCTCTTATTGGCAGGCTCCTTGCTGGTGTCTCTCCAGTCAGCTATGGAAGAAGTGGCTAAACTGAAAGAACACAACTTTGCTCTTATCAGAGAAAATGTGGTAAGTTCTAGATAGTTGTTGTTGTTCTTGCTGTTATGCCAAACATACATCCAACACAGTACGGTATATACATTGCAGTGGCGTAGGAAAGGGGAGGGGCTCTGGGTGCTTGAGCCCCCTGGCCATAATTTTGAGGCACTATGTCACGACGTGATTTCTCACATGAACAATTTTTAACCACAAAAAAAATGCCTTTGGAGGCCCTCCCCCATACGGAAACATCTTCCTACACTGCATTGTAGGTCATTGACCAACATAAATACATTTGCTAGCTTATAATGTGCCTGTTAAGTTGGCTCCCAAAGCTTCACCTACAATTCATATCTTCTATTGTTTTAATAACAAGATGGCTCACTATTAAAACTCATTTCTAAACATTTCTCATTTAGAAGAAAGTGTAGCAGATTTGGTTTGACAAGTTAGTAACTGCATTTTCTTTTGTTTTTTGTTTTTGTTTGAATAACTAGAAATTTGCGAGTCAGAATCGTGAGCTGAAGAGTCGCTACTGCAGTATGAAGGAACAACTCGCAGAAGCTCAGCAGCATATCAAGAACCTTGATCAGCAACACAAGCCCCAACCTTCTTGCCCACAAACTGAAGCATCCTCATCTTCTCTGGCTCCTCTTCCTTCTTCTTCATGAGCACTTCCATTATGTCTAATTCCATCCGATTATTTATTCTTGTTTAATTTTCTCTTTATATTTTCCAATTCAGAACCATCACTTCAATAATAATTATATGACTTAATTTTGTGATCAAGTGACATTCTTTTTTTTTTTTTATTGTCCAGCAAGTTTTATGAAATCTACCAGAGTTGTTGGTGTTTCTTTTGACAACCATTTTGTTTTTTAACTCTCATTCTGTTCTTATCATTTAGTGTCAGTTGTATAGTTTGTGTGTTATATTAAGGCATTTCAACACTCTCTCACTATTGAGTTTGGTGATGAAGTCCAGTTACGTAGGGGGTTACTTAGTGGCCACACCCAAACTAAACCCACATTGTTACAGTAAAATCTCCTAATAGTGACCACATTTAGGAACGGGACTTTCGGTCACTTCTCAGAGGTTAGTCCTTTCTCAGAGGTTCTTTTGTTAATGTTATTATTTGTGATAAAGAGTTAGGGAAAATATACACTCATTAATTGATGCTTGTCTTATTGTGGTTATCTGAATGGTGTCATGATGACAGCATCTTAAAGGTATCGTGTTTACGCAAGCATTTTTTTCCTTCTGAAGTCTTGATTGCCTTCTTGTGGCTACTGGTAGTTAACTTAGCTATTTCTCCACCACATGTATCTACTTTGATAGGATGTGCTGCCACTGAAGGTGCAATTTTCTGTTTTAAAAAAAACTTTCCAGAATAAGAGGATTGTTTGAGACGGTACTTGCAACGAACCACACCAGTCTTTATTTTGGTAGCAAGCCAGGTGATTTTTTTTTCTTTCTAGTATTGTACAGTGGATATTGTTTCCTGCACTTTTTGTTTAGATGATAAAAGAGCATCAAACTTTCAGCGAGCACTTAGTGAAGACCTTTAGTCCCAGACAAAATTGGATACTGTAGAAGTAGTGTAGTATGCTATTTTTTATTAGCTTACATGTGACCGCAATCTCAAATTTTCAGTAGGTGTGGTCTTTGGTCGCTCATAGAGGGATGAATGCATTTGTTTTGAGCAAGATCAGACCGAGAAATTGGTTGCTAGTCAGAAATAAGAGGTGATTGCTTCTGGGAGGTTCTAAATGCACTATATTTGTTGTAGTCGAAATTGGGGGGGAGGGGGAGGGGGCCCCGCATGATTTGGTCGGTCACTTCTCGGAGAGGAAGTTTTATTGTATGTAAATGCAAAAGCAATATTGTCATTTGAAGCAGCAAGCTAGCACACTGACTTCTATACACGTAATTTTTTCTAACCCAAACTATTTGATTAACTTTGTCATATACTTTTCTAACTGTCTCATTTACTGCTCTTTTTTTTTTTTTTTTTTTTTTTTTTTTTTTCTAAAATAGTAATAATATTCTAGCATAGTTTTTCTGTATTCCTTTCATGCCATCTCAGTATAACATTGTTGTTTTATGGAAGTGCTAAAAGGTTAGATTGTACCATTATGGTCCATCAAATTAAAAAGGCAATCTAAAAATGTTTGATCTAATCTCAGTATATGAGACCACCAAGAATTACACTAGCCCCAGCTATTATGAATTATTTGTATGCCCCTGATCGATGCAGCTAATACAATGTAGCACTTTCAAAAGTATATTATAGCTCGTTTTTTTAATTTTTTTAATTTATTATTGTATCCATACATTTTATTTACTTATGTATTTTTTTTAATACTAAGTATTAAAGAGACCTTCATGCGCTACTTGATGTAAGAAATAATAAATCATTTTTTAATTCTGGATATTGGCTACTAAATAAACAAAATTGACATTAACCCCACCTCCCAAATCATTGTTTAATTATAATTAATTATGCAATGTTTACTTCTCATATACTTTTATGTCCCTTAGAGGAGGTGGTTGTACCCCTCCCCGGACCCTGGTGGTGCCATGTTTTGAAGTTACTTTTAAAATGGGCTATAAATATTCCCTGAGATGATATTCCCTCTGAAAATTGACATTTGGACTAGCTATAATGCTTATTCGTGGTTGTAATGTTATGCTAGTCCTTATTTTGCATAAAAGTTTTCAATAAAATGTGCTATCATGTGATTATCATGTGATGTGATACATAAACAATGTGCTACAAGTGTGATGAGTGTTCATGGATTGTTTATTGTATATGTGCATAGCTGTGATAATATTTGCACAAGTGTGGTGTGTGCACAACATAAAATAAATGCATTGCTGTGTAGTTGCCGCTTGTTTTTTTGTTTTGTTTTTGTTTATTTTTTGCCTTTTTATCATTTTTTTTTTTCTTAAATTTTTTTGTTTTGATTTAAAAATTTTTTTTTTTTGTCCTTTTTAATTTTTTTTTTAATTTTATTTATTTATTAATTTTTTTAAAGTATTTTTTTCCAAAGTGCTTTGTTGGTGCAATGTGCAGATTGTTTTGTGATGTGTGCACAAAATAAAATATTAAGGCATGGTTTGTTTGTTTTTTTGGTCTTTTTGTAGTGTGTGCATAACATAAAACATAAAGCATGATTTAATTTTTTTTCCTTTTTATAATTTTTTTCTGTGGTGTGTGCATAAATTAAAAAAAAAAGCATGTTTTTTTGGTTTTTTTACTTGTGCATGTGCAGTGAAAAGTGAAATAAAGTTCAAGGTCAAGTATTTTTCATACGCACTTCCGATACTGGACTTTGGTGTACCGTAGAGCCACATATGCTAACACCAGCCAGAAGACAGCTTGGACAAGAAGTGCTATCTCATCATTCCACAGCATAGAGAAGTCATAGCCTTGCTTAGTGAGTATAGCTTCTGCATCAGCTACACACAAGGTCATGTTGGACGTTGGATCAGGTACCACTGCAGCCATGCTGTAAGAAAATAAAACATATGTAATATCAGTTATTAATAGCCACTCTAATTATAGGGTCTGTAGTTACTCATGTATAGGGTATGTATTCACTATTGGCTGTGTATGTCTTTGGCTTACCAATCAATCCTATTGATTGTGCCATTCTCATCGGTGGGAAGCACTTCATAGTATATTTTGCCTTTCAATTCATTTATTAGCAAAGCCTGCAATAGAAAAATAATTTAGTAAGGATTTATAAGTGGTAAAAATGAGTATAAAAATTGTAAATATATTAACAGACTCAGCTACCGACTTTCCCATCAAAGCTGACACACTAGTATGTAATCCTTCTAAATTTAAAAATAAAGTTATAAAAGTGCACTAACTAGCTAATTAAGTTTTTGGATGCTGACTTGTACTGTCTAGAAAAAGAACAGCAAATAGACTAGAGAAAGATGTCTACCTCTCCTTAATATTCAAAATTGGTTCAACAAGAGATAAATGAAATACAGATGCCCAACGAGACATAAAAGCTAAAGCTATTCAGTGAGCAGCAAAGGTTGTACAAATTATAAAATTCTAAAAATTTATGAATGTCATTGTGTAGCTAGTCAGCATCAAAATGTTAATAGTTCAAAAAAATATAAAAAATGGCTGTATGCCATCAAAGACTGCACTAAAGAAACCACTTCATAATATTATTATTAAAATCAATTGGCTGATTGATAATAATGTATCCAGAAGTAAACATTTACTCTTTAAATAATACAATTCACATTGTTTCATGATGATATTACTTACCTCAGTAGCAAACCTGAATATGCTGACGTACTGCAACCATCGACAAAATGCTGGAATGGTATGGATGGAAACTAGAGCTCCACTGAATAGCTGAAATAGGACAAGATTTGCAAGTTTTATTCACTACTCTCACTCACTTGAATTACCCGTGGATATATTGACATGCAATACGTAAGTAGACTTCAATAAGGCTTACCAGGAGACTTAGGAACTGTAGGCACACAAACAAGTTGGCTATTGAGAAGTCTCTGAAGAGAGCGCCATATGTAAAGCCAGCAGCTGCTCCATTGACTGTGCTAAGTGCTAAAGTCATATAATAGATGAGAAACTTGACTCCATCATCCGCAAAACCTAAGATAGAAAAATATTTAAGTTAGTTTAGGGTTACATATTCAATAGATTAATTGTTGTAGCAACAGTAATGACAACTGCAGAAATGAACATAAATTGAGAAATAATTCTGTACAAATGAGGACATAATGGCTTCTTTCCTACGCAATAGTGTACTCACAGTTCTTTTGAAGCTACTCTTGGGATGCACTCACATCTAAACCTCAATAAATGCTGCTAGAACTTTGACATACCAACCATGTATATTTTACTACTTTGACATACCAACCACGTATGGTTTACTACTTTGACTTACCAACCACATATGTTTTACTACTTTGACTTACCAACCATGTAATATGTTATAGCTGAAAATATTGTGAGCGGCAAGAGACGGAGCAGGACTATGTCCGTAGTGATAGCACCTAGGAAGTAGGTTGACACTCGATAATAACCTGACGTTACTTCATGCCTGGAATATACAAAGAAAACAAACCAGTAGATCCATAAGATACTAGAAATAAGAAAATAAACTAGTAAATCCATAGGAGACTAGGAATTAAAAAAAAAACATCTAGCAAATTCATAGTTAGGATACTAGGAATTAGAAAACAAACTAGTAAATTCATAGGATACTAGAAAATTAGAGAACAAAACAGTAAATGCATAGAAATTACAAAGAAAATAAACTAGTTAATCTGTAGGATGCTCCAGGAATTAATTATGAAATTATATCCCAGGGTTGTGTTCATTAACTTACAGGAAGGAAGCTCTCTCTCTTGTGAAGAGGTCACAGGCATTCATGCAGCTGAACACTGTCGTCATCACCACAAAGAACAAATAACCAATCCTAGGAAAACACAAAATTTTTGAATTTAGGAATAATCAACATATTTAAACATAGGTGTAGGACAATAACTTCATTTGGGGGTGGGGTACAATGTGACAAGCGCCAAATAACTTGAGGAAATTTGCCTCCTGTAAATATAACCTTCAAATTAAATTAAAGAATTCTCTTTTATAATTCAATGCTAAATATACATGCATATTATTAGCTAATAAATAAAGGTATGATTATTTAACCCTATGCTATTACCATCCAGTAGCTCATTACAATCAGTAACTCACTTGTCCATCATGCCCTGAGGAGTTTCTTTCCTCTGGTAGAACACTCCACCCACCAGCGAAGCAAGGGAGACCATTGCAAACACCTAAAGGTAATCATCAGTAAATAATGACACTAACAACAACAAATTTGGATTGGATTCATTGACTAACCTGAAGGAACAATGTCATTGGGTCTCTCAACATGCATAGCACGGTCTTCCAGCACAGCATTTTAAACTGCAAATGTAAAAACCAATGCATAAAGCAGCTGCAGTTATCTTTCCCACAATATATGTGAATAGCAAACACACTCTTATTTTAGTAATGTAGCTATAATGAGATACGTTGTGCAATATGATTCAAAAGACAACAATCCTGTCTGCTTTTTGACAAGGTATTTAATTATTGGAATAAAGATAAACATTAAAAAATTAACAAGCAAAAGAACAAACTAGCAGAAGATGGAAGAGAGCAAGATCAAATCTGTGGGGAAAGCTCAATAATGTATCACAAGAATTCGAGGCTTTTGATGGGCATTATAATAATTGTATATGCAAGTACTAGTACAAATCAAGATTATTAAAAAAAACATTGTGTGTGTATATTGTGCATATGTAATAAAACAGCAGCCACACCCACTACACACAGCCTTGTTTATGCTATTACATGGACTAATACATACCTGCCAAAAAGGAGTCGTCTTGTACTGCATTTTGACAGACATTTTGTCCCACAAGCCAATCTTCCTGGCATGCTCAAGAGGCTTAAGTTCCTTCTGAAGTTGTTGATTCAGTTCAGACTTTTCGAATGCATCCACGAAGACCATCTTGTACTTCTCTTGCTTAATCTCTGTTGTCTGATAGATCAGCTTGTTCTCTGTGTTATCATCTTCTCCTCGCAAGATGGAATGTTCGGATGCTGGAAGATAAAAGATACACACAGCACAAAGGAGGATAATGATGTAATTCAAAGGTAATTCAAATACATTAATAAATAATGCACACCAAAGACAACACCCATTACTTAACAATATTAGATGTACTATCCAAACCAACACACAGGCAGTTGAACATTCCAGTATTTAATTGTCGATGCATATCAAACATACCAAATTCTTTTGGCTCCATCAAGACATCAAGGACAAAGTCTGCTGGGTTATCTTCTTCTTCCCAATCACAATAGAATCCTAAGTCAACAAAACATCCTATGAAATTTAGTTAATATAGCTATATAGCAAAGCTATTAGTCTCATCGGCCGTTTGAAACCGCACCTGTGGGTGCCATGATAGACAAAAGAAACTAGAGATATGCCATTCATTTAATTAAGCAATCTTGGGATTGAAATTGAAGACCTTGAGATAGAAACTGTAGGAGTCCATTGAAATATAGCTCAATATTCAAATATAGCTTAATACTCAAATATAGCTTAATGTGCAAATATAGTTTAACGTTATTAAAGATTATAAAACTATGGGCTTGTAGTAAGTGCCTTGATATATTTAAACTGAAAATTAAAAAAATTATATCCAAGCTGAAAGCACAGAAAATACAATTTTTTACATTTAAAAACATCTCTAAGGTCGGCATAAACAGAGAGAGCAAAAGACCTGCAACATTTAAAATCCAGTCTAGGGAAATGGAATATGTTGTGAGGTATGAAGCTAAACGTAAGCCATAGCTAGCTACTACATTTTATCCATTTGTTCCTCAAAGTTGAAAGTACACATAATTTTTAAATAAAGCTAAAATGTGTCCAGGTTTCTATAAGACAAATAGTACCATATAGGGCTAACTAAAGTTTTGCACATAACATTTAAAAAAAATCATGATATAGTAAAATGTTCATCCACATTATAAACTACATTATATTTCCAATAATTTACCCAATCCACGGAAGTAGTCCATCACTTGGTTGGCAGGTCCATGGTATGCCATTCGACCTCCCAGTATCAGACTCAGGGAGTCAAACATTTCAAAGATTTCATAGCGAGGCTGGTGGATGGAGACTATGACTATTTTGTTCTCAGATAAGGCCAAGCTAAAGAAATAAATAATTTTAAATAGCACTAATTGGCAACTGCTCAAAAGGTAGTTAAATATTTTCTCAAAACTACTAAATCATTCAATTAATTTAATCCCATGGCAAATATTATGTCCTTCTGCAAGTATCCAAGGAAATTTCTTCTGTTCATGTATATAGCTAATAGTTGGTGCTGCCATTGAGAGAAACACCATATTTAGAGCCAGGACTAGAGCTGGGGCTGCTAGGGCTAAGGTTAGGGCTAGAGCTAGGGCTTAGCCCCAAAGTCATAGCATTTTGATTGCATCAAGGACACTGTTTAGGAGCCTGAGGACCCTAAACACAGTAGTTCACATGACTGCACAGCGCATAACTAAGAACAACTTAGCAACCATTCTTAATAATGCAATTGATAGTGGATTATATTGCTAAACTAATTTAGAACAAAGAGACAGTTCCAAACAACATAATTGGAGGGATACTGTATCTCTGCCCTCAAGATGAAGGCATTATATGTAGTATCCCTCCCTCCAGGACCTAAGGAATTTATTACAATATAAAAACAACTCCAGCAATGATGGATAGGGTAATTATGCTTCATAAAATACCATGCACAAGGACAGCAGACATCTTCCATTCCCTGCCCATTTAACTCACTCTTTCAGGACGGCCATGATGCGCAGTGCTGTGTTTGCATCCAGGCCAGTAGTCGGTTCATCCACTATGAGTATCTCTGGCTCTATCACCAACTCTACACCGATGCAGGTTCTCTTATGTTCCCCACCAGAGAGTGTTCGAAAATATTTTCTGCCGACCTAACAGAATAACAATAGCTATGATGAAATAGCTTCAGCCATCACTCATGCAATACATCAATAGCACGCACTTCGACTACGCAGTGTAGTCAGCAAGCTAGCTGAAGAGACAATTGGTACTTGTGAATGGAAAGAAAGAAAAGGTTCTTGGTTCAGTAGAATAGTGTTGGTTTATTTTTATTGAGCAATGAAAAACCAAGCCATGGATTTGCATAAAGCCACTAGTTAGCATCAGCCACGGCCATGCTAGAAATATTTTTATTTCCTCTGGCTTGACTCAAGCAAAACAACAATATCAAATAAACACAAACAGTTGAAAATTCTAAATTCATGTCTAAATAAAGCTTCTTTTTTAAAAATATTCTTGTTGTTAAAAAGAAGTCGAACGTATCGAACAGAGCAACTCAAGAATAGTTGAGGATGATAAATTCATGCCTTAAGAAATGAGGAAAATAACAATGCAAGTATTTTTTTTCTTGATATTTTTGCCTAAAGGAGTCAAAGTTATCATAAAACTCAATGCTTGCTATATGTATGAATCATAGATTCAAATTAATAGATAGTGAAATTTATAAAATCACTCAATTAAATATTAAAAAGTTAAAATATTTGAAACATAATGTGTAAATTCTTGCCGTATTTGAGCTCACCTTTCGGTTGGCACATTTGTTCAGCTTGAGTTGTCTGATGACCTGATCCACTCTTGCTTGCCTCTCCTTCAGGGTACAGCTCATGGGCATGCGCATGACAGCTGAGTAGTAGATGTTCTCCCTCACCGTGAGTGTTGGGGATAGCTCTACATCCTGCACACAAAGTAAACGTAACTATGACGATGACTATCACATGACTGACGCCAAATGGCCGACATAAACAAGTGATGGTCGAATAACTAGCTCTGAGCACATGACACAGGACAACTTATTTACAGCCTTAGATGCTGCTGTTTCACATGATTATTTATTTAATGTCACTACTGGCCCTTTGTTCTGTCCTATAGCTAATCGTTAAAATCAGTCATTATAAAACAACTGGACCAGACATTTAGCTAATGTGTATTATAAAGAATGCTTACTTGGGCAACATATCCAGCTTTGAACACGAAGTTGGCATCACATGGCCGGAATTTATAAGCAACAGTTCCACCGACTTGACCCATGTACTTTCTGTCAGCCAGGATATCCAGCAATCTTAAATCAACAAACAAACAGGCAACTATATTAAACTTAAAATGAAAACCAAAACAAAAGTATATTTTATGACCTATTAAAGGTGATTCAGTTTAGACCTGTGTTCTAGAAATGAAAGTCTCTCAACGCAAGTGGTTTGGTACTATCTCTCCTCCAACAAAATGAAAACTCAATACAGGCCATATTCAGGAATGTCATCGATATGTCGATTAAAAATATAATGACACCAAAAAACAACAATAACCAACAACAAAATGCATAGCTACTACCATCATATAGACTGAATATTTTTCAAAGACAGTTTTTTATACTGGTCTGTATTACACTCATTTGAGAGACTATGAAGTAAACTAAAAGATTCTTGTATTAAAAAAAAAATGAACAAATGGCATTACAAATATGAATAACTATTGTCATATTGCAAGTGTGAGAAAAGGGAAATGACAAATAAAGTTTTGCACTTGTGACTTACGTGGATTTACCAGATCCAGATGGTCCCAAAATAGCATTCAGACCTGGTTTCATAATTCCACTGCAAAATACAAACATCATCTACATAATAATTATGTGAAACAAGTAGCACATGATATTTCTCAATAAGTTAGCAATTAATCACACTTGAATTATTACTAGTTTCTTTGAGATAATTGCTGAAAGCTTGGTAGGGTGTACACAAACTATTTGTCTTCAAACATTGTAGGTGTCACTTATATTTAATTTACTTGCTAGTGTGTGGAAAACAACACAGTTTTGAAAGAATCACCAACAGGCTACAGATAGTGTGCGAAACGGCTCACGCACACCACACAGCTAGCTAGTATCTTCAGCTAACGTTTGACTTCAGATTTCAAAGTCGCCCGCCTTCGCTTCATTGAACGCAGTGTAACCGGATTCCCACACGCCAGCGTCCCGGGAGTTAAAAATATAAGAAAGGCGAGTGCACACGAGACGAAAGCACGCGCGCAATATAGTGCGGAGCTTGCACAGAAAAACGTGTCTACGGGCACATCATTGATTTATTATTCAATGCAATAATAGATACCCCATAACAAATTTCGATAATTATCGAAATCACTAAAGTATTTCAGTAAAATAAGTTCACTTAAAGTATGTCAGTACAGTATGTTATGTATTTAACCCTAGCGGAAAAAAAAAATGTCACTGACAACAAATGCAAAATCTAAAGAAAGAATGAAAAAAAAAAAAAGAAAAAAAAAAAGAGAGAGAGAGAATATAGAACTATTTAAATAATCTTCATTATAATAGAAAAATTAATTTGGCCACTAGCTAATTATACCTCAGTGACGTAATGATGAACTTTTTACGTCGACGGATTCCCTTTGGGACATAGTAGGACACGTCTTTGAAAGCTAAAGATGGCTTGGTGTCTGGAGGGGTAAAATGTGGTGCAACCACAACTTCCTCCAGTCCTTGATCTCCTTGATCTTTAGCTGGGTGTACTTTATTCTTTTTGCGAAAAAGCTTAGAAAACATCTTAACCTTTCCACACAAAAGGGCTAGAACGCGAATAACAAAGAGTCGCGGCTGTACATAAGGGGTTGCGACGCTTTCTCAGTCGCGCATGGGACTTCTTCAACCGGCATGAGCGACTTTCCCCATGGCGCAGTATAACAACAATGCGTCACAAGGAATGGAATTAAGCATTAATTTATATTTTTATTAACATGATTTTTTTTTCTCAGTTAAGTCACTTCTTGATTCTACTTGGATAAATGTGTTGAACTTTTATCCATTGCAAGAAAAGTCCCAAGCCCTTAACTTTCACACAGCTATAATTCTAGATAGAAAGAGGGTAGCTAATACTGACTCCCTCTGATTTTCTTTAACCAGTGGCTACATATTTACCCCCCCCCCCCCCCCCCCCCTAACAGTCACCCCACTCATAAATGCAGAATAGCAGGAAAAAATAATGAAGTACATCATGACAGAACTTTAGAATTGCTTTTGAAATTTATCAATTCTCTCTCTGAATGCTCTTTTTCTTCTTTTCTGTTCTGCTTCTTCCTCTTTGGCCCTCTGCTGCTCTTCCCTTAATTCACACTCACGAAGAGAAATGTCCACTTTGGGTCTACATCCTTTTTTTGCCTACACATAAAGTAGTAGTAGTTTAAACATAATTGCTAATTAATGTATTTATTTAGGGTTGACTTTTTTAATTGGTGATAATTGTCACTATGCTGATATGAGGGTGTAGCTACAGACTATTCTTCTTGTAAATCAATCACCCTCAATATGCAGGCATTTGTCTTTTGATCTATCTACCTGTCAACATCTCAAAAATAATATCAAAACACACCTGGTTTCAAGTGCCCCCTACCCCAAATGAATGATTACATAAATATAGCTAGCTAGTTACATCTTGTGCTGGTTAGAATCTGTATTTTCTAGATCTTGAATAGCTACTGGGAGCAACTTTGCTCCATTGTTGGTAATATAAATAAAATAATTGAATTAACACATACGTCTTCAGCTTTAGCTTCAAAGAATTTCTTTGCACCCAGTACACCCACAGCAGACACATCACATGTGTCAGCAATCTTCTGAAGCCCTTCCATCAATGGAACTCCATCACGAGCTAACTTGAAAATGGACACAAACTAAATCAAAGACACCATAACAAGAAGGGGGATAGAGATATAATAATGACAACAAGGACAATCATCTTAGATTACTATTGGACAAATTTTCAATTAGAGGTTTAGTTAGACCAGACTGACCACTAACAATGGCATGCATTAATTCAGAGTGACTCCTTCAGTAAACACTACATGGTCACACTGGCTGATAGCAATCACTGAATATGCTTGACTTATTTAAATGCCTTGAGAGAGATGGATGATATTATATGAGCTAAGTGTTAACAAATGATTATTTGGTACTGATTTTCAACCTTTTACAACTGGTTACTAATTAAGCTTGTTTCCTTATGTTCTTAAAAACAAGCCCAATCTTTTGTTGTATTTTTTTTCCAGCTCCTGCAGTTGAGTATGTAGAAGATTTGTGAGCAGAATAAATGAGGAATTCATTGATTCATTAAAATTAGTAAATCAGTTAGGAGGAATGAAATGACATCATCACAAATGACATCGTTTAATCTCTAGTACAAGCCAATTAGCTTGTGAGAAATGCCACAAATTTCAAACAAGCAAACAACAACAAAACAGATCCCACCCTATTCATATATTCAGACAACTGAAGAGTTAATTACAATAACCTATCTATCCGCTACTACCTCTTTGAAACTGATCATTCCATCTTTATCTTTGTCAATATTCATGATCATCTGCTTAAGAGCCAGGTGTGTCTGGGGATTCCCTAGCTTCTCCATCATCAACTTTAGCTCCACAAAATCAATAAAGCCATTTTTATCCAAATCGTACCTTTAAAAATATATGGAAGCAATAGATAACAAAATTTTACAGGTTAGCTAGCTAATTTGAACATGAAATAGCTACTAAATGCCAAGTTTCCTGCTTGTTTGAAAAAACCACCTTTAAACTAACTTCTCAAATGCTTTCCTCAAGCTTTTGACCTCTGATATGGAGAATTCTATAAATTCTTCATATACTGATGGAGATATGTATAGGGATTGGTCTTTTTTCACTCTTCGCAGCTTCTGCCGACCCCGGATTAGTTCAGTTGAAATGAATGGGTCTTCCTCTGCCATCACTAGAAGAGGCATAAAACCAATTAATTTCCAGCTATGTATGTATAAAATAGATAGCGCCTAGTACTTCAATACCATCACTATCGTTTATGTAGAGCACGGTATTTAGTAACTGTAAATAGCCCCCTTAACCTTGCACGAACTATTTTTACAAGTATATACTAACCAACTTCTAATAGGTGAGCTAGCAGGTAACGGCTCCCATAGGCGGGCTAGTCTGACGAATTTTAGCTACTTGATTCCGTCGCGGGGAAACGCGTTTACTACGCGGAAATTTTCGCGGTAAGTTAACCGAATTGAGCAACGCGAAGCCAGTCAGCTCCGCGGAGGTAACGCCCCCTTAACGCCACGTACGTCGTGTCGAATAATTTCTCGCTGTCCGCTGGAGTTTTCAGTTTGAACAGTTGAGTGGGTGCTGGAATTGAAATTTGGTGAGTGCCATTTGCATGTTTAGCT
>WLWD01002168.1_pt1 | contig 66806 bp, 54 predicted proteins | sample 6712731 | NCBI WGS metagenome assembly WLWD01 (sample SAMN12718690, study PRJNA576275) | sponge metagenome | isolation source: marine sponge | host: Mycale hentscheli | place: New Zealand: South Island, Marlborough, Capsize Point | collected 2014-11-01 | reverse complement strand
AGACATTATTAGTGAGATAAAAACTGCAAAGTTTTTCTCTGTTCTGGCAGATGAAGTATCTAGTCACAACATTGAACACTTGGCTATTTGTCTTCGCTTTGTTGACCAGGAATGCAATATTCGTGAAGAATTTATTTCATTCATACAAATGGAGAGAGTACGGGCTGTGGATATTGCAAGTGCTATAATTTCTTCTATTGAAAACCTAGGGTTAAACTTAGAAAGCTTGCGTGGCCAAGGTTATGATGGAGCATCCACAATGAGTGGGGAAAGAGCTGGGGTTCAAGCTAGAATTCGCAACAGACAACCAAAAGCTCTTTATACCCATTGTGCTGGCCATTGTTTGAATCTGGCTATATTGAATTCATGTTCCATTTTGCCAATCACCAATTGCATTAGTCAAATAAAAAGTTTCACTTTGTGGGTAAGGAATTCTGACAAGAGGTTAAATCTCCTTAAAGCAGTAGTTGAGAAGGGTACACATCAATCTAGCAGAATTCCTCTGTTTAACGTATGTGTTACTCGTTGGGTCGAAAATATAGATGGATGGGAACGATTTTCCTTGGCTCACCCATTCTTGATTGAAATGTGTGAAACAATTCTTTATGGCAATGACAACTTTCCTTTATACAATGATCGCTCATGGACACCTGAAGACAAAAGGAATGCGTTAGCTCACATGAAAGCTCTTGAGTCATTTGAGTTTATTTACTCCATGGTCTCATTGCATCGGTCCTTGTTTTATCTTAAAGAAGCTGCTGTCAAGCTTCAGATTAAAGACACAGATATAATATCTGGTATGTCTACTGTTATGGAGTGTTGTAGTGAATTGAAATCTTTGCGAGAAGATATCGATGGATACTTCAAACGCATATTTGATCATAGTTGTAGGCTCGCTGACAAATCAAACATAGCTGTATCTATGCCACGTGTGAGTCACCGTCAGCAGCATCGTTCTAATCCACAACACACGTCTGTGGAGGACTACTTCAAAAAGACCATTGCCATTCCTTTTCTAGACCACCTGATTGCTGATCTCTCTTCTAGATTTACATCCCATAATAAGCAAGTTGCATCTCTTCAAATTCTTCTGCCTTCCAGTATTAATTCCACTTCATCTTTCAGTGAACTAGATGAAGTAATCTCCTTCTACTCTGATGACCTTCCAAATAGTAACATAATTGATGAAGAGCTCTGTCACTGGAAGTCAAAATGGCTGCGTATACCAGTAGAAAATCGGCCTAAATGTCTATCTGATTGCTTGAAGCAATGTTCTCCTATTACTTTCTCCAACATTTTTACCCTTCTCAAAATTTTTGCAACCCTGCCCCTCAGTTCTTGTTCATGTGAAAGGTCAGGATCTACACTCAAAAGATTAAACAATTACTTGAGATGCACTCAAACTGAGGAACGCTTAACTGCTTTGTCATTAATACACATTCATTATGAGACTGATATTTGCATTGACACTGCGTGTAAATTATTTATCCAGAAGCAACCACGCAGAATGGAAAAAGCCAGTTTGCTTTTTGAGTCATAAACTTTTTTTGTATGTACTTTTTGTGATATCAATAATATTGATAAAATTAAAAGTCGGTGTAGCTGATCAAATTTTCCTATGTAACTCACTATAATTTTTGAACCCCCCTTTTAAAAATCCTGGGTACAGGCCTGCTTCGACGTCTATACCTTGTCCTCAAGTTCTAGGATATACTCTGGGGAAGACGCTCGGTAGTGGAAAGTTCGCCAAGGTCAAAGCCGCTTGGTCTCCCTATGAACTTCGAATGGTGAGAGAAGTATAAATTCGCCAGTAATGCTGTAATGTTTTGTATTATTAATTGTTTAGATAGCCATCAAAATAGTCAACAAACTCAAACTGGACCAGGGAGATGTGGAGAAGTTTCTGCCTCGAGAAATCTCCACTCTCCAGAAGATCTCCCATCCTAACATCATCAGCACTTTCCAGATTGTGGAAACAGAGCGTTACTGCTTCATTGCACTGGAAATTGCTGAGAATGGGGACCTTCTGGATTACTTCAACTCTAGAGGACATCTTCCAGAGGAAGAGGCGAGGCACATCTTTCAACAAATGTGCCAGGCAATATCGTACATCCATTCCTTAGGTATTGCACATCGTGATATCAAGATGGAGAATGTGTTCTTCAATAAAAACATGGATGTGAAATTAGGCGGTGAGTATGGCTGAGGGTCAGGTATTATTACATTTAAATCAATATTTTATTCATTAGATTTTGGATTTGCTCTGGAGTCTCAAAGTGACTTTTGCTCTACTCCATGTGGATCGTACTGCTATGGTGCTCCTGAAATAGTTCTTTCACCGCACCCATACTACAATCCACAGTTAGCTGATTCATGGAGCATGTAAGTTAGCTATATATCTATCGTTTTCATGTCTATGATATGATTATTACTTCCCTTACAGGGGTGTGCTTCTGTACGCCATAGTTATGGGTTATCTGCCATTTGGAGATGACAACCAAATCATCAATCGCCTCTGCAATTATCATCACGTACCTTTGGAAGGCAATCAGATATCTAAAGGTAAATTAACTGGTATTAATTTATAACCACATCATTGTTCTTATTTTTCCTTCAGAATACGAGCAGTTGGTACAATCCCTTCTTACTGTGGACGTCACTGCTCGTCCGCTAATTGCGGAAGTCTTGTCCCACATGTGGATGACGAGTTTTCCATCTGTTCGCCCGTCATGGGAAAAACCATGTGGAGGCAAACATACTATGCAAAATTCCCTTCCCTCCATCTTTCATAGTGTGGATTCAAGTACTCGCTGCTATGACGTAGAGGTTCACTCCCCACGTCTACCATCCAATGATCAGCAGGATACTACGAATGCTATGGATACAACTGATGCTGGGACAGCTTTACTTGTCAGAGATTCATCAGGTTCAGAAGTGCAGAAAGAACATCTTATCCCTGCTAACAACACAGTTCTATCTGCTTCCGTTTCATGCTCAAAGGAACAGGATTGCCATCCGTTGAATTCAGCTAACAACTGTCCTTCACTTGCTGATGAACTAGCTGTCTAGAATGAACTTGAATCAATCAACAACACATCACCTGAGTCAGGTGCTAGCACAACTCAGCTAGTTAAATCGGCATCATTAACATCAGTGAAGCAGGATAACCTTACTTCAGATGAAGCTAGCAAGACAGTGCCTGCAAAATCAGAATCATCTGCTTCAGAGGAGCAGGATCACCATCTGAGTCTATCAACCAATACAACTCTTCCTGCAAAATTCGAGGCTTCAAATTCCATGGAGCAAAACCATCATCTTTCTACTTCAAATACTTTAACCACTAATACAACTCTGCCAGCAAAATCACTGTCCCTTACCACCATAAAACAGGAGAGTCATCACAATTATTCAACTGCCACTACAACTCAACCTACACAATCTGTGTCATCTACTTCAATGAAGCAAGATAGCTCTTCGAACACAACTGTGCCTGGACAGTCAATCTCATCTTCTTCTATCAAACAGACTAACCATCCTTCTGGTCCAGCTATTAATAACATATTGCTTCCTGAACCAGAGTCATCACCTGTATTAGAACTAGACCACTCACTTGGCTCAGCTGACAACACAAATCAGCCTGCTAGTAACACAACTACACCAGTTGTGCACAGAGAGACATCAACTGATGCAAGATCTAGGCAGAAGCAAAGAAAAAGGCGTAGCTTGGTAACAAGGCTCCAAAGTGTGGTTTCCCGAAGAATTTTCTCATCTTTGAGAAAAAAGTTTAATGTGTTGTAAACAGTCATTGAAGAATATCAGTTGATAAATATTGAAAATAAACTTCAATTGGTTATATAAAAATAAAACGTACATAAATGACTTTGGTTGGTGGGGCAAAATAAATCAATTGTTAATTGTCAGCGATCTCCAAAATCAGAGCATGACAGACAGACAGACAGACAGACAGACAGACAGACAGGCAGACAGACAGACAGACAGGCAGACAGACAGACAGACCGGAGGACTACTATAACCCTCTCGCGCAAGCGTGCTGAGGGTTAATTAGGAAGCAAGGACATATCCTGCACACTTCTGTCATTGATTTGTACACAGCTATCTGACAGAATACAATATACTTTGTTGATATGCAGCTGCTGAGACAATTGAACTGATGATAAGGTGTTCAAGGACTGTAGAAAATAATGGAAAAATTTCCCATTTACTTTTTGCTTGTGTGTGTGAATTGAAAGGATATATACTGAGTCAAGTATAACAATTTCTCTGAAAATGAATATTTTGAATATGTAGTTATTGCATTGAGTTATAGTTTTTGCTTAATTTAGTTATGGATGTAGTAACTAGTGAGATTTGTATGTCCACTGAAAAGGAAAAAGAGAAGTCCAAGGACATTGCTGTGCATATTTTTTGAGATTCCAAACTTGCTTCAACAATTATTAGAGCAAGTGCAATTATAGTAGTGTGATGGCTGTGCCAGAAAAGGTGCGGATTAGCCAAGTTCATTAAAAAAAAATTCTGAGTGCTGAGACACAACTTCATAGGTCAACACATTTTAGCCTGTTATATATCTTTACGTGTGAGAAGACTTGCCTATTAGCATAACAACACCAAGGACTCTAAAAACTGGCATGGTCAATTATAAGACAGAGTATGTAGGACTGACTGAATAAACTTTATAACAGAATAAAAGAGCATAAGAGAAGACTTGTTCATGTAGACTAGCTATCTAATATTGCTGATCATTATTGAGGAACAATCATGTGATCTATTAGCATGGAGGTAAACGTTTTTCATGTGTGTACTAAATTTCAACAAAAAGTCAGAAAGTGCTACTAGAAGTCATATGCAATAAAAAAAATGAGAGTAAAAGAATGAAACAGAGAACATAGTACATAATCTGTCATTACTGACACAACCCTCAAATCTCAAAATACACCACCATGTAGAATCCATTGTTAACAGTCTTGTCATTGATCATGCATACTTCAATGAAACATCTTTTACTTAAAGTTGACACCATCTTGGGATTACTTGTATATTAAAACCAGTGTGATATTATAAATGCAGGTAGCAACATAAAGAATCCACATCATTTCTCAGTAAAGTTAATTTTATAACTTATTGAAACAATTTCTGTTTTTGTAGATTTTTTTTTCTGTGTTTTATTTGTGATGCATCACTTCGTGGCCTTGGTAGATTATATGTGTTCTCAGATCTGGGGAATGAGTGACTGTTGCTGTCTATTCTCATCAACTGAAACATTGTGTATCCCACTTATATGCTGAACAGAAGCTCTGGCTTATATGGTTTGACTTTTCAACATCTTGCCTATTATTTTGTGAGAAAAGAACTTAATGTTCTTACTGACCATTAAAGCACTGGCTTATTTGTTTCATCCACCCTCATCAAAATACTGATTGTGGAGATGGCATGTGGAACTCACGTACACCTACATATAAGGTCATCTTCACATCATTGCAGACGCCATGTCAAGGCAAGGATGGCCGGAACACTCACCTGAAGAGATAGCTTTCAAGTCTCACTCAGGGGAACTTTCACCTTCACAAGGGAAAGATTTGGTGGACTGCCCACACCACATAGCTACAAGCTCACAAAGAAAGAGCTACTAATTGAGAACTTATCCATTTCATCCTCTAACAGTATTCATTCCATTTATACAAACGAACACGCTAACTACCACGTAATGTGATAATTTTTCATTTATATGCATACCATATAACATGCCTTATTTTTCTTTTTTTTCTCCATTTCTATCAAATTTAGACTTGCCTGCTGCAACTGCTGTTCTATCTTGTTAAGCTGGTAGCACATTACATGTAGCTAGCTAGATCCTGGGAGATAATTCACTCTAAGGCAGCCTAAAAGCTTGAAACTCTGTAGACTCCGGTGGTAGTGACTTAATATCATGAATGGGTATTACTGAGTCAAATTAAACTGGAACCTGTAGTGTATAAAGCAAGCAACGCTTCATGTGTTTATTTGAGGTTGAGTGGTTGATGCCATAATAATTCTGGTACGTCTGAGCACTTAAATTGAAGTGAAAAATAAGGTATCTAACCACCTCAGTTGCACCATTATTATGCATGGAATTTTCAACAGTTTTTTTTTTCCTTTCAACTAATAAGTCCAGGTAGGTACTAACTAGGTAGCTTTTAGATGCACATTACTGTGCATCCTTTAAGAAGGAAAGGATCATCTACAAAGCAAGAATTTTTTTTGAATGACAAAGCAGGAAAACTGACAATGTACAATGTCTTGGGGAACTGATGCTTTCCTCACAAAGAACTTAACTGATTGGTCTCCAGAAGCTGCTCCGTACCTCTCACAGACTGAAGTAGTCCGGCTATTTTGTGGCTTTACGGGGGAACCACGATAAGCGTGTGGATAGCAATTTTAGCGAGGTTATCTCTTGAGCCTACTCTAAAGCCACGCCCACTGCAGTCTTTGTTGGTGGGCGGTGAGAAAAATGAGCTTTTACTAGGGACAGGAAGTTAGCATTGGTAAGAATCGTCACCAGCACCTATCAGCAGGCAGCGCGCGCAAAGCGGTTGATTCGGTAAGTGATCATCATCCAATCGTGGTCAAGGTGGTTAGACAAACGTCAGCTATGGTGCTGTTTCCCCCAGGGATTCAAAACTGTGGGAACCTGTGTTTTGCCAGTAGCATTTTTCAATGCCTCCTCAACCAGAAGTTTTTCAAGGACATTTTAAAGGAGTTATGGGAGTGTCACTCAGGTCACTGTGAAAAGTGTTCATGTGGTAATGGGTAGTTACATAGTAATTAACTTTATACAGCTATATCTATGTATTTATGTTCATTTTAGGTCATACAGCATTATGTGGTATTGGTGCAATGTGTAAGTTGGCTGAGAATTATGCTTACAGTTCCAGAAAGAAAGTGCTAGACAGTACACATTTACAGTCATCACTTCACCGTAATAATTGTTACTAAATTGAACATGCTGAAGACGAAATTTTATTCTGTAGTGATTCATACAGCCCTAACTTCTGGACAAGAATTTGATGCTCATGAGTTTTTTACATTTTTATTGAATTATCTACTGAAATCCATGCCTTCATCGTAAGTGTGTTTAAAAATACTTGTATTATGATTTACAAATCAAAACTTGTAGTTTAACGACACGGTTTGAAGACAATATTATGGTGTCAATAGGAAGGGAATGTAAGTGTACAGGATAAGTTCTCAAAATTATACCTCAAAGTCTCTCTTATGACATAGTAACATGTGATACATGCAAGAATGTCAGGGATACTTCTAGCGTAAAGGAATTATGTATAGAGCTACAAGCCCGATCTTTGACTAAGGTCAGTTGTAGCTAATTTCTTTTATGAAGTATTGAATTTAATCGTGCATTGAATAGGTTGAAAGTGTTAGTGAACTCTTCATGGAGGAATGTCAGGAAGAACACATACCAGATGGGACATGTTTAAGGTAATATACCTTGTTAGTTATGGCATTGCACGTTTTTAGCAATGTAAAGTAGTTAGCCAGCTAAATTGTTGTAAAAAAAGGCTCTTTTTGATTTAAATAATTCACGAACAGCCATGTTCTGAAATGTTTGAGTATAAATTTCGTACTTTGATGGATATTTCCCCCTATGTTATTATTATTATTTATGGATATCTATTATAGATAATTTATATTTGTCATTGTAGCTGTAATAACATGGGAGTTACTTCAAAGGTGCAGTTAACTACACTGCCTTCCCTGATGTTCATACATTTAACTAAATCTTCTAGTTTGTAAGTTAAATTTTGGTACATTTAAATAAATTTTCTAGTTTGTAAGTTAAATTTTGGTACGTTTCCACCTTTTTGTACTCTGCTTTGTAATCAACAGGATGAGAACTAAAATAGAGGTAAGTACATTTTCTGTAAATGCATACAATATTTATATTCCAATTATCTTAATGCAGAACTCTTTCCTTCGAATCAAGGCTGGAGTTCTGTATAGATTAGTAGGATGTGTCATGTATTGCTCTTTTTCTCGTACTTCTGGCCACTACACCAGCTATATTTGGGATCGACAGCAAAATGAGTGGTTTTTGACTAATGATGACAAGGTACATAAAACAAAAATGAGGTAAAGCTGTAACCCTTATGCCAAGTTTACATTGAACATTCAAATTAAGGTGTCTAAAGTTGAATATGAAGAAGTGCTTTCACTAGACCCTTTTCTGCTACTATATAATAAGTGTGGTAAGACTTGATCATAAACTTTAATGAAATACTTTAACATTTTTAAATTGCAATTTGTAGATGAATACAGCGATTCACTGTCTCTCAGTCAATGTCATCGCATTTTTCACAATCAATGGTTATCGGATGAGGTTTGAATTGCATTGACTTAACATATTCATGCTTGTGAATGGCTTTGCTGGTATACAGATCATTCAGTGCTATTTAAATCTAGTATCTGCTGAGTCACTGGAGGTAAATTTATTTTATGAAAGTCCCCTTCATTTTATTTTACCTTATAAATCAAGGCAGGATATAGTGCATTTGTTTTGGGGTCTCAATTTATGAAGAAACTGCAAGAGACAGGGTATAATGGAGTGAAACGTTGGTACAGAAAGGTTATTAACAATTTTAATAAACCATAAAGTCTTATATTACTATACTTTGTTCATTCCATATAGATGGACATATTAAGCAACAAGTATATATTGGCTTTTATTAATCATGGAGGGTGTCATTGGACTCTTCTCGTAAGTTTGGTTAAAGTATCAGTTACTACAATTATATTGTTGATTTTATGATAGATTGTAGAGACTGAGAAGAAATGTGCAGAATACTATGATTCTTATCACAATGATGATCCGGTATATTGGAATATATTTAAGTAAATTTATTTTTATATATTGATATATGCCTATGTACATATTCGTTATACACTGATTCTAGGGGCTTCATTGATTTCAGATGTCAGCAAAATGGACAACCCAAACCTGATTGGCACATGTGGTCTTATAAAGCAATGAAGGTTTAGACAGAATGTAGTAATGTAGTAAATTAGACTTGACTTATGTGATTTTAATTTTTTTTTGCCAGAATATTCCACGCCAAACAAATTCAGTGGACTGCGGAGTGTTTGTCACCCAGGTAACTGAAAGACATAGATATTTTACTCTGTTTTAGTGAATATTTTATTATTACGGTAGTTTGCTCTATACCGAATTCGAAATGAGAGAATGGATTTTCATCAAGTAAGTGAATTTTTTTTGTGTATCCTAGCTATGAAGTCAATAATATTATGACTTGTTAAATGTAAATTGTAGGATCAAATGTCCATAACCAGAAATATTATTGCGAAGGAATTGCTCAGTGGAACATTAATGTAATGTAGCTAATGTTTGTTTCGATTAAAGTACAACTGATTTGTTTTTGCAGGATTACTGACAAAAGAAGACAGTTGCTGAAAAGGAAATGTGAACAGAAGCCCTTATCCATGGAGACCTCATCTATAAAACCAGTGAATATTGAAGGTAAAAAATAATTACTTATTTGTTAAGTTGAAAGTCCATCTTCTATAGTTACAATTAACAACCTTTAAAGTGGATATAATAGCTATTATATATAAAGAGGGAATAAGCTAATGATTTTTTGTTGTTTTTTTAGACCTGAAGTGTCCTAATCCAAAGCCAGTGCAGCTCTTTCATTCAGGGAATTTAGTAGAGGACAGAAAGATGGAACTCAGTCCAAAGTCATCAATAGAAGGTTGTTACATATGGTTATACAGAAGTGTAGTAAATTTGCTTGTGATGATTATTAGATTGTCAGAAGTCTTCAAACAGCTTGCCAGTTTTAGGGCTTGCTGCAACTATAAAGTCTAGTGTTGAACAAACAGTTTCAAGCAATTTAGCATTAGAGAAAGGTACTAGCAAAAATGTTACAGTAAACAAATTTATATAAATTCTGTTTTTTCCATTGATAGAACCTTTAAAATCATCTTCTGTGTCGTCACTGACTTCTAGACAAGATGATATTAAAACAGATGATGATCTACATACACATGCTGGAAGTTTAATGAATCAAGCTGCTAGGAAAGAAGCCTTGGAGGTGTCATCATTTCAAAATCAAGTTCCAAATAAATCTTTACAATTTAAATTTTGCAACCAACAATATGCGCATAAGAGCAGTTTATCAAGGCATGTTAATACTGTGCACTCTGACAGAGCAGGAATGATTAGTTGTGAATTGTGTACAGAAAGGTAATATAATAATATAATCAACAATTTTATTATTATTATAGTATTATAAAAAAAATTTTTTCATAGGGTTACTAATATTACAGAGTTAAACCGTCATATAAAAGCAAAGCATAATATTTCTGTGAATGTTATCAACAGAACATTCAGCTGTTTTTCTGATTTTAATCAGTGGAAGGAAGAAGAGGAACGAGTGACACATTCATGGTATGTTATGCATAATTCTCCTAAGATTATTGGTTCCTTTCAACACTATTACTACTATTGTAATCGTACTGGTGTATACAAGCCACGAGGTGAGAAAAAACGTGCCATTAAGAGCCAAGGTACAAGTAAAACAGATTCTTTTTGTTCTGCATTTATGAAGGCAGTAAAGTGCTTACAATCAGGCACTGTCGTAGTTATGTATGCTTCAACTCACTACAATCACCAGAAGCAATTGGGGCACTTGCATTTAAGTGATACTGCAAGGACAACAGTGGCAGAAAAATTAAAGAAGGGAATTACTCCAGATCGTATTATTGATGACATTAGAGGAACTAATATAGTTGATGGAATCTGTAGAGAACATTTTGATTTCAAAAAAAGATGTAACAAATATAAAGAACGAGTTCAATGTAGATAATATCAAGAAACACAACAATGATTTTGTTAGTGTGGCAACTATAGTGCAGGAAATGGAATCATTGGATTACAATGCTATTCTTCTATTTAAACAGCAAGGTGACAAACCAAATCAAACATGTTCATTGTTAGAAGTACAGGACTTTTTGCTTGTTTTACAAACAGAATTTCAAAGGGACATGTTTATAAAACATAGCCAAAATGGAGTTTGTATAGATGCCACTTACAAAATTAATGACTATGATTTCATCTTAATTACATTGTTAGTATTGGATGACTATCAAGAGGGAATTCCTGTGGCTTGGGCTATATCTAACCATGAAGATAAAATATAGTATTGAAGTATTTTTTTCAAGCTATAAAGGAAAAATGTGGAAATGTCACTTCCACTTGGTTTATGTCAGACATGGCATCGCAGTACTTCAATGCTTGGAAAGAAGTTTTTGATTCTAATAACACAAAGTATCTTTGGTGTGCTTGGCATGTGGACCGTGCATGGAGAAAAACCATAAAGAAGTGCTTTAGTTCTTTGGATGAACAACGAAATATATATCACCAACTGCGTGTCCTTATGATGGAGACAAGCACGATTTCTTTTCAAATAATGCTGCCCAAATTTTTATCTGTTATCAAGTCTTCCCCATTCTTTGAATATTTTCAAACTTATTGCAAAACATTCTGAGCAGTGGGCACTTTGTTTTAGAATTGGGACTCCCATGAACACCAACATGTACTCTGAATCTTTTCACAGAGTACTCAAGATTTGTTATTTAAACCATAAATATAATAGACGCCTTGACAGCCTACTTTATATTCTAAAAAAATTGCTAGTGATAAAGTTTTTCAGCAATTGCAGAAAAAGGAAAAGGGAAAACACAGCCACAGAGTATGTGATATAAACAAAAGACATAAACATGCTGAGTCCTTTCGCCATTCTGCAATTATCCTGAGTGATGATCGTAATACTTATGCTGTTTCATCTGAAAGCCGACCAGATGTTTTTTATACGGTCAAGAAACAAAAAAGTACGTGTGATTGCATAATGAAATGTCAATTTTGTTCCGCATGCTGTCATCTGTATTCTTGTACCTGTCTTGATTCCTGTACAAACAATAGTGTCTGCAAACACATTCATTTAGTTTCAATGAAAAACTTCAGAGATGGAACAGATGACATTGACATTAGTACTGTTGCCAAAAGTCATAGTGAAGTTGGTGATTTAGTGTATTTTCAGCGAATAACATCCATGGAAGTTAATTCTGCACCAGCAAATTCGACAAAAGAAGATTTGATAAAGAAGATTAACAGCAGATTAGCAAGTATTTCAACCATAACAAACAACACAGATAGCATAAAATGTTTACAAAGTATGTACAATTCTTTAGGAAACATTTTGGCTCAGGCAATTCCTCCTACAGTTGCCACAAACAAAAGAAAGCCAAATGAAAATAGTGAGATACAAGGGCGATATTTTTCAACTAGAAAAAAACGAAAAATGGACACAAAACTAATAGAGAAGCCATCAAATAAGGAAGCACAATCTTGGGAACATGCTTTGCAATTGATAGACACCGATATTTGTGCTATATGCTTCAACGAAGACGATAACACAAACACTGAACGAGTCAATTGGGTATCATGTATTATTTGTTCTGTTTGGGTGCACAAAAGTTGTGCTAATATTCAGGACCAAAGTGACTTTATCTGTTGTTATTGCATCTAAATTCTCATCATTACACTAACATCATGTGTATTAATAACCTTTCTTATCAAAGTAAAGAACTGTTCAATAAAGGCTAGCTACTTCATATTCAGGCATTGTGTTACAGAAATAAAAAAATGTTGGCTTTGCTGTATCAGGTGATAGCAACGGAGCCTGGCTCCTAGGCTAAAACTGACTGTAGATCTGACAAAACTAAACCAGTACTTGTTGTAATACAATATATATAATACATAAGTGTGCCATATAATAATATTATGAACTATAATCCATAGTATTAGTTGAGATCTTTTATAGCTAACTAGATCTACAGTCAGTGTTTGCCTATGAGCATGTATAAGTACAAAGTATCATAATAATGAAGATGATAAAATGGTTACACTGCTTGTCAGGCCTTGTTTTACTGATCTGACTGTAAATTTACTACATAATTTACACTACAGTATACTCTTGTTCTGGAACAAAAAATGTACCACTTGAACAAGTTGTGGTCATTTACTTATGTTTTACTTATGTTTTACCAAGGCAGTGATATTTTTGTTCAAGAATAATATATTACTTCACAGTTTCCTGTCTAGTACACTACACATATTATTATTATGGTACACCACAGTAAAGCATAGGCCTGTCAAGCAGCGTATAGTGTCCTTGAGGATTCTCCACTTAAACTAATATTTGGATAACTTATGTGGACGATTCTTTAGTGTGGCATCATACAAAATGCAAATATTGACATTCACTATTCACCTGAACAGAAGAAAAATAAAGGTAGCTACATACAGTTTACCATTAAAAAAAACTGTAGAGTATTTGTTGCATTTTCTCGATGCATTGATACAGAAATATGGTACCACATGCACTGAAGACAAAATAAAGAGAAGAAAAACACGTACTAACAGGTAGCTATATAACCTATATAATTCTCACCATCATTACATTCTCTTAATGGAACCAAAATATGCTTAAAAATACAGTAACTAAAGATATAGTACACCCAGAGTTCTCAAATAATGTATAAATGAATACCTCAAATTGATCTAGCTATAAGATAATTGTCCAAAACCAAAATATTATTCGAAAATGATAACTACAGAGATATGCTAATTGGGTAAAGGGTCTGGCTACGCCAGTCTAGGACATGTTGAAGTAATAGACATAAAAAATATGAATAAAAAATAGGTCTAGCATGCACTTAGTTCTCCCACTTACAAAAAGTGTGTGAGTCTCAAAAGTTGTGGGTTGTCATAGCTCGAGGCTAGTGATGGCTAAAGACAAGGGCTCAGGGTTCAATTCGCGGCAAGGACTGAGATTTTTCTCACAATTTTTCTTTGCTGTTCCTCCAAACAATTTGAAAGAGTTTTCCATTCTAGTTCATATCTTACCTTATTTAATTCCTCTTTAAAATTCAATAGTAATCTTATTTAAACTCCACTGTGTGGTCAACAAACGAATTAAGATAAAAAATTTTAATTATTCCAATGTGGAGGCAAGCACCGTGAATACAAATGACATAGGATATATACTAACAGAATGACAAAAATTGATTTTTCTTTTTTGTTCTTAATTATTTATTGTTATTTAATTCATTATTAAACTATTTGTTGGTATTTATTTAATTGTTAAACTATTTATTGTTATTTACTTCCTGAATCGGTTCATTTTATTGCTGTCTTTCTCTGGTTGAACAAAAAAAACAACAATGTACTGAAATACACTTTATATTTTTTTAAAAAGTGAGGGGGCTTAGCCTCCCTTATCTACATTGCTCTGCGTTATGATATAGCTACACATTGCAACTCTTCTAAACTGTCACGCGATGTACACGGGCTACGCGTCTGACGATTCTTACCGATGCTAACTTCCTCTCCCTAGCTGCATGTAGAAAAATGATCCACACTCCCTTTGTAAGGTGACAAAATTGCCCTGGCCGGGAAGGCGGACTGCGCTTGTGTAGAATGAAAAAAATATACCAGAATGAGTAAGTATCCTATTCTTAGTGAGATGTATTAGCTAAAACATAATAATGTTTGCAGTCACTTTCAGAATATTGATAAGTGGGAAATTTTGTATCCTGGAGTTTTCTCTGATTTCCATCCCTACAAAGTGACTTCAATACATCCTAGCTGGCAAGGAGCTGTCAGAGATAGATCAAACACCCTTCCTATTCTATCTCTCTTACATGCAACTCATAATAAAGAAGCAGATCAAATAAGAAGTGGAGACGTGAGTACATTTAAACCAAGACAAAAATTAGGGAAGACAAAAACTGTTATTGATAGGTCAGTGCTGCATGTTGGAGAAACATACAGGAAAATTGCTGGTGAAGGATATCAATATCAGAGGGTTGTACCGGGTGGTTCACTGATTCCAGTCCGCCTATCATGGTGGAGCATTAGTACTTACAGCTTGCAGGAGAATGATGTTATTCATGAGTGTAGAAAATCTTTGTGTAAAACGGATTGTTCTTACTTAAAAGAAGCAGGCTATTTGAAAATGCCGCCTGAGAGCACATATGGAAACAAAGGATTTGTCGTACCATTCCATGATTTGATTAACTGCTACAAGACATCACGAAGTGACTGTACAGTGAAGAGTGTATACCTCAAGAAAGGTGGAACACTAAGATACACACGCGAGGTTTGCTATGTTATTATGGTGATTATGGAAGAAGACAATCAAGATGGATACTTTTCGACTCTACCCAGCATGTTTGAAGAGCCTTGCTTTGAGCACAATGGATGCATCGACAGGGAAGGGAAGATAGTAAATAATGAAACCCCTTATTTCAAAATCAAACATCCATTTAGTAGCTGGGATTGCTGGGAATCTTTGGCATTTGCTTTTGTCTTTTTGAGCCAAGATCAGCTTCCTCTCCAATGTCCTAAACAGTTCTGCGAGGAGGTGGAGGTTAACCATGTAAGGTGTACATCGACACAACCACACCCACAAACAAAAGAATGGGTTTGTCCCAATCTTATTCACTAGATTTTTAAACCATTTTTGTTCTTTGAGTACCATAATTATTTTTTAAAATTATATTAATTTTTTTATACATTACATATTATGTATGTATATATATATATTTTTAAAGATGGTTACCAAAATTTGGGTACAATTGTCTTTTATATCTTCATTTTTCCTCTGACACTTTCAACCTGTGGTAAAATTATGACTATTATTACTTGTAATTTCCTATTTGGTTTTGTGGTCATTATTATATTACTATAAATGTATTCACTTTTGTGCACTTTAATGATTGATCTTTTTAAAACCCACACTATTGTTGGGTTACACAGTAACAGTGTGGTAATAAGAATACTACACAATCCTCTTTCTAATCCCTGTACATGTATTTCTACCAGCAGAAAACAGATTTTTGTAATGTTCCAAAGCAGCTGCCATTACTCCAAGTGACTGCATATGTTTCTATTATGGATGACAGCCGGTGCCTTCTGTCACAAACAATACTTAACAAGTAGTTTTATAGCACTGTGGAAAAAGGAGGTTTGGCATCAAGATATGACACTGAATACTGACTGCAGAATATGTAGACACGAGTAAGCACGATTCAGCTCAAATTTTGCAATACAATTGAAATATAGCTTGAGTTTTAATTCTTTGTCCATGCCCTTACACTTTAATAAGCTATGTGATATGTTATATATCTATCAAAGTATTGAGAAGCTAGCTGATGCCATCATAATCAATTGCATATTGTGGGGGGAATTTCTTAGGAATATCTGTAAACTCCTGCCTGGTAAGGGGTTGGATGCCAGGTGTAGTTTCAGATCCAGGTAACACTGCCACTAGAGTGAGTCTATTCTGGCAGTTGTGATCTAAACTACCCTGTTCTCACTCTCAAGCTCACTTCTTCACCCTTTATTAGTCATCTCGAAGTCACTCAAGGAAGTTATATGAGGTAACTAATAAATAATAATAATAACTTGAAGTATGCGACAGGTAAGTATGAGATACAAACATCAAAGACTGACTGGCCTTGGGGGAGGCTGAACCTCAAAATTTATGTCTATTACCATTGGGGCTGCCCTCTGACAAGAATTGAAGAAAGAAGGAGGAAGTTGATGAATAAGAAAGACCAGAGCAGGGCAGGGTTTACCTGAAGGACACAGTATAATGCAACATACTCTGGTAGCGTTACTTTAAAGCCGTTGTTTGCAGTGATCTATCTTATCCCCCCTACACTACCCACCAGTGAAACATGAAAGAAAATACATAAATGCTCATGCTCTGTCACAAACATCTGTTCGACTAAATAATAATATTCTAGAAGTTAAGAAGTTATATATGCTAAATTGATGGGGGGGGGGGGGGGGGTGCATCAGTGTTAGTGTTATTTTCAGCCATCTTGCTGCTGTCTTTCCCTTTTTCACTGTAATACTCCCACATATACTCTACATATTATTGTGGTAATCTGAATCAGTAAACAGCATCAGAATTAATAAAACTGTATGTCTATTAGCTGTTCACCATTTAGTCGATTTTAATTAATTTGTCATATTTCTTTCTGGTAAAAATAAAAAGTCTTGCTGTCATAAGATTGGTATGTGAGTACTTTTCAACCAAGACAAAAATTAGGGAAGACAAAAACTGTTATCAAAAGGTCAGTGCTGCATGTTGGACAAACATACAGAAAATTTGCTGATGAAGGATATCAATATCAGAAGGTTGTATTGGGTTGTCCACTGATTCCAGTCCACCTATCATGGTGGAGCATTAGTACTTACAACTTGCAGGAGAATGATGTTATTCGTGAGTATAGAAAATCTTTGTGTGATGAAAAAACGGAATGTTCTTACTTAAAAAGAGGCCGACTATTTGAAAATGCCTCCTGAGAGCACATATGGAAACAAAGGATTTGTCGTACCATTCAATGATTTGATTAACTGCTACAAGACACCACGAAGTGACTGTACAGTGAAGAATGTATGCCTCAAGAAAGGTGGAACGCTAAGATACACACGCGAGGTTGGCTATGTTATTATGGTGATTATGGAAGAAGACAATCGAGCTGGATACTTTTCGACGCTACTCTGCATGTTTGAAGAGCCTTGCTTTGAGCACAATGGATGCATCGACAGGGAAGGCAAGATTAAATAATGAAACCCTTTATTTCAAAATCAAGCATCCATTTAGTAGCTGGGATTGCTGGGAATCTTTGGCATTTGCTTTTGTCTTTTTGAGCCAAGATCAGCTTCCTCTCCAATGTCCTAAACAGTTCTGCGAGGAGGTGGAGGTTAACCATGTAAGATGTACATCGTCACAACCACACCCACAAACAAAACACCCACAAACAAAAGAATGGGTTTGTCAAACATGGTGTGAACTGCACACCATATCAGCTTGGTGTGAAGTACACGCCAATTTTAGTGTGAGTTCACACCAATTTTTATTGTGAGTTCACACCAAAAATAGAGTGAACTCATATAGCTACTCATATCAAATGTGTTTTACCAAGTTGTTAATAGATTTTATTATAATTAAAACTTTTTGATATTATTTACAAAGAAAGATGTTACAATGACAATAAAACTAAATAGAAGTGAAAAAATGTTTCACAGTAATAGATGCTTTATTCATAGGAAAATTTAACAGCAAAATTTCAAGAAAAGAAAAAAAGTTACTACACCCTATCGGGTATTTTATATTAAAAACAAAATAGGCTGACAATAACACAAATGGAATATAGTCAAAATTAGTAATTTCATTAATTATGTTTTTATCCACTACTAGGAAGGCTTGCCCTGGTTCTTTCAACGTCCCCGTCACCAACACATAGGGGGTCAGCATCCCAGCATCTTTAACAACCGAGGCCAGATTTGTGCAATCCTGAAGAACAGGAAGAAAAAAAAAGTTATAATTAACTACACTTGTAATGTCATTTTTCAAGATAAAACAAATACAGCATTAAATTTTTAATTAAACATTTTCTCTATCACAGTGTTATTACACCTATCGTAAACCATAAACATTATTTTTAATATCTTTATAGACTTCACCTTTTAATTTAAAATTTCCCATTGAATAACCTAATTCCAGACTAAATGTCATTTTTAAACTAGTTTCTTCCCTCTCCCTTGTTTTTATAACACGCAAATAAATACAGTCGTGTTAAAATTTAAAAAAATTTAAAAAGCGGCCAGGTAGATAAATCAGGTAGACAAAAATTTTAAAAAAAATGTAAGGGGAAAAAAAAAAAGGGAGGAGGAGAAAGGGAGAGAGAGATAAAAGTGAAGGGAATAACAGGGAAAAAAAAAGGGAAAGAAAAGAAAAGAAATTAAATGCTGTCTTTATCTGAAACAATTAAAAAATATAATCGGCAAAGGAGGGAGGGAAAGAAAGAAAATCCACTAAGTAGTTGAATAATCCTAAATTTGAGTGTGTTGGGTTTTGTAATCAGATCCATGTAGTTGATTTAAACAAAAAATACAGAATTCCAATAACTCTGAGCTTATATTTGGGACCATATTCTATTTAATGCACTGCATAATACATATGTACATAACATGATTATTTTTACCTGAGCAAGATACAAAATTTTGCTTGAGTCAGCCTTCACACGGACATCTGGCAGTAGAAACGGTAGAACAGTCAGAGCATGGAGCGACATATCTATACCTGTACACATCAGAGTACCATTAAAGACAGGAAAATCTAATTATATCACCATTACCATCGTCAATAGGAAAAATAAAAGAAAACCTGCTGGAATGTCGTGAGGATTCTAATCTTGCTTGTTCCAGAATATTGACCCTCTTTAATATCCACCGTTCCAAAGAGCTCTCCCTCAACGTCTTGGATTTTGTAATTAACTCCATCTCAGTCATCAACTAAATGGAAACAAAAAATAATAATGGCCTCACATTCTGCTATAACAAAAATTACTTACCATATCAATTTCTTGCAGAAAGGGAAACTTTTCAAACATTTCCTGAAGGGAAAGGGAATTGTCCAATACCTCTATACGCCTAAACGAGAAGGAACGTTCCATCAATTCCTTCATAATTGCATAATTTTTCTGAGACTTCTTGTATTGGACCTTCAATCAAGAAATTCACAAATTATTATTACTAGCAAGTATCCTGCCAAACAATGGCGCTTGACATATTCCAATTGTTATCATTCTCTACCATTGGTTAAGGTTACATAAGTTTCCCTCTTCTGCTCTCTTCTTGCTGAACTATTTAAGATTTTCCATTAGGATAGTGGACTTGGGTTTTGCAAAACTTTTGCCTTCTCTTTTGTACTCTTTGTTACTTTGCCTTCCTTTTTTAAACTTACTCCACCTTTACTCGTCTCCACCCGCTTTTTAGTTACAATGAATCACCTACTTGCCTCTACTTTCACCTCCCATTTTAAAACCTATGCTGCCTTCCCTTGTCTATTCCACCCGCTTTTTAATTACAATAATTAATCACGGTCTACTGAATGTGACGACACTTTACCAATTCACACAATAATAATGCTTTACCAAATTGGTTTAAGACCATGAATTATTCATGAATACTAACACCGTTGTCGTCGTTACTGACACACAAGCGTACTATTATAATCATCACAGGATAATGATCTCTCATTCTCACCTGCAATGTCTTTGTATGCCGCTCATAGCTGGTTTGGTCCTCTCCTGGCACCATACTGGGATATGAGGGCATCATTACAATACCAGGAGACTTCTGCTTTATCCCTTCTGCAGACTGAACTTTTGAGGTGGCTATAAAAAACAATTGAAAGTTTACAACACTTGCATTGTTCCTTTCACCTATACCTTTAGGTGTAGAAGGTGTCAATTTCACTCGTTTCTCTCTGCGGAACTCCTTGAACCGGTTCATCAAACTTCTAATTATAACATCCTACAATCATAGAAGGATAAAACAAATACATTCTAGAAATGTATATGTTAAAACTTACATAAGGATTCCCACTGCTCGGCTTCAAAAATGGATATTCATTAATAATAGCACGGGCCACACATGTGTAATCTTCCCTGTCTGGATAGCGCTTATACCTCAACATAGAGGAAGCTATCTCAGATATGAATAGCTGTTTTTCTTTCTTAGTCATCCTTTTTGACAACAAAGCACTTTCAACACCATGAGAATAATGTTTTGGGAGGGGGAAAGGATCTGGCAAAGGAAACTTGTCCGATTCAGTTTTCTTCACCTTAGTCTTGGAGGAAACCAATAGAAGCAATAGTTAATCATACATGCATTTATTTACAATTAACTGCACCTACCTTTTTGTTGAGTGTAGCAGGAAAACTGCTATAGTCATCAGTGCCACCCAAATTTCCATCTCCACCACCATCATCATCATCATCATCACAATCTTCTTCAACTCCATTATCATTGCTGGCAGCTTCATCATCCAAGTAACTCGGAGCTGACCGTTTTTTATGATTACTGTCATTAATGACTTGGCTAGGAGTAAAAGCACTAGAGCTGGCCATGGAGTTCCTAGGACTTAAAGGAGAAGATAAACTTTTCTGGAAGCCAGTAATCTAAGGAAATGAACGAAACCGTAAACAGAAATTACAAGAGGGATTAAATTGGCTGAGGAAAAAGAAAACAAAAGATGTATTTAGGTTTTTATTAGGGAATACTTTTATACACCATATTTATTTTAATTAGCTAGTCCACAACTAAAATAAATAAAATTCTTCCCAAGTATAAAAGTGCTTACGATGCTGAATGAGATAGCTAGCATAGTAAGTTTGACCAAAATCTTTTCGTAGCTGGCTCGCAAGACTAATTCTAGTTAGCACCATCATTTAGGTGGTATTTCAAATTAGTACCCGCCACACGTGGAACTTCACGTGTTGCAAAGTTAGAATGCAGTAGCACAAGTTATTTATTGCCACTTGGTTACATTAGTTTCCCTCTCCTGCTCTCTTTTTTCCTAAACTATCTCAGCATTGAAACCTAAGCCTCGCTGATTTCACTCGCTTTTCAGTTACAATTAATCGCCTAAAGCCAAATATGACAACACTTTACCCATTCAAGTAATGACGCCTCTCTACCAAATAGTTTAAGCTAATGAATTATTCATGAATATACAAACCGTCATCGTTACTGACATACAAGAAGTGTATTATTGACGAGTGAGTAAAGCAAGCGATATACTATCAAATGTAACACTATCAAAGTTTTATCAATAATGAGCTAAATTATTATTAGGAGTGAACCAGTGAATATTACGTTTGAGGTATGAATTGTACGTAAACGCACACACGGGCTCTTTTTCTCAAACATGCCCCAGTTTTTTCTGGTACTACAACGGCAAGCAAGCCTTATTTTAGGGCAATACTCAAAACCGTACAAAAGTTCCCTTGAAATGCTTTCTTTTCAAGTCTGTTGAGTGCTTGTTGGAGTGGTTGTCAAGGGGTAATTCAGATAGTCAGAATTCCTTAATATTAAAGCTACCGCAACTCGGAAAAACTGAGGGGAGTGTTTAATTGTTTTTGTTTGCTAAAATTACTATAAAAAAACAACAAAAAAAACAACTCTTAGCTTTTTTTTTTTGTTGTTGTTGTTGTTGTTTTTTGTTTTGTTTTTGTGTGTGTGTGTGGCTGAGTGCTTGTCGACACAAGTAACTGGTATTCAGTCAATCAGAATGGCTTTAAAATTAGATGCTACATAATCTACCATTAGCTACTTAATTGAGGTAAGAAGCAACTCTATATTTGCTTACTAAAATTAATGGTTAACTACTATAATACCAGTCTTATATAGCAGGCTTGCTCGCCCTTTTGTGCTCAAGCATACCACTAGTATATATGGTACACATATAACTTAAAAGCGCACATGGGTGATATTTACTGCCCAAATTGTGATAATTCCTGGAAAACATTGTATTTTCTTCTTCATGATATTAAAAGTTGCTGTGACTGGTTATTATGGCATTGAAAACCCTTTACCAGACATAATCTCAAACTTGACTGTTTTCTGGGGCTGCTATGTGCCACTAGTTAGTTGTCAAGAGCCACTGGTAGAAGCTAAGCTTCTTCAGGTAAGATACATTATATAACAATATTATTGTAGTTACTTAACCTAACTAGGCAGGCTCACTCCATATTTGTGCTCAAGCATACCACTAGTTATCGAGCGAGCAAACGAGTGAGGTACTGTTGACAATTAAAAATCGAATACACATTATATATATGGATGGTACATATGGCCCTTAAATGCACACGCAGGTGCCTTTTTCCCCATTAAAGTACAGCTTTTTAGGCTTGATCTCTATTTTTTATGATACTACAGCATTAAGCAAGTCTTACTTGTGCTCTTGTTCTCCATTGTGAGATAATTCCTGCAAAATGCTGGTAGCCAGAATGCCTTAATATTAATACTAAGGAAGCTACCGCTACTCAGGAGAAGATGAGGTAAGTACATAATTTCATTTATTAGCTAACATTACTAAAAAACACTGGCCTTTCTGTTTGTAGCTGAGAGTTGGTTGTCAAGAGTTACTTGTAATTCAGATAGTCATAATGGCTTAAATTGTTAAACAGAAGTTACCACTACATAAGAAATTGAGTTTAGAAAATTATTTTGCATTTGTTTGCTAAAATTAACAGTCTATTGCTATACATAAAATCTACTTTTGTAATCATGGAAATAGAAAAATAGAAGCTTATTCAAGTAAAATACTTCTATATAATAATATGCTTGTGTATCAGTAACTACATAGACAACATTGACCGACAGCGGGTGTAATTCATGAATAATTAATTAGCTTAAATGGCTTTTGGTAAAGCATTGTCATCACGTGTTGGTTAAAGCGTCGTCATCACGTGTTGAGTAAAGCCTCTTCATCCCGTGGTGGGTAAAGTATCGTTACATTTAGTAGAAAGTGGTTAATTCTAAAAAGCAGGTGTAATAGATGAGGTGTAATAGATGAGGGAAGGTGGCGTAGGTAAGGTACAAGGCGATTAATTGTAACTATAAAGCAGGTGGAATTGGCAAGGTAAGACCGCAACAGGTTTAAAAAGAACGGAAGAGAATTAAAAAAAGGTGAGCGAATAGGACAACAGTGTTAACATTCTCTGAAGTAAATAAGAAGAAAAAAAGAAGCTAAACGCAGGAAACTTAGTGTAACTCTTGTGTTGGTATGTCCAGTGCACAAGTGTAAGTGAAAGTGATATGCATAACATCTACTGCTTAGCTCAAAAAGTAGATGTTTAACTAACACATAAATATTATTAGCTGCCTTAATACCACTTTCCCAGGTACTACAGCAGTAAGCATGTCTTCCTAATCTAGGGTAAGTTTCAAACCTGTGCTGTAATTCCTTAGACATGCCTGCTATTATTGTTTTGTAAGATAGACAGTTGGGGAAACTAATTACTATGCATTCCCTCTACCATATACACTTAGTTTAAAAGTTAAAATTTATCATAATACTGTAATTTTTCTGAGGGAGGCTCCCTCTACATTGGTGCTCAAGCACACCGCTAGTTATATAGACTAGTTATACACTTATGTAACTTGATATCTTACATAATACGGTGTCAATACTGCGTTCAACTTCTCCTTGTGGTAGAGTTCACAGTCACCCTCAATATCAATGAAATCCTCAAAGTCCGGACAATATCTTTGAAAAGTAACTAGACTTTCAGCCTCGCTGACACCAAAGGCGGCATAAAATTCCCGCGCGAGGTTACTAATTCCATCTTCATTAATAGTAAGCACTTTTGCTCTGCCTGCGCAGGCCACCAGAATCTTTTTTCCACTTGCATCCATAGTCTCGACACACACCAGAGCTCAGATACGCTACCCACAGCTGAGACACGCTCACACGCAGAGCCTAGACACCTGAAAATGCAATACTCCACGAGGCTGGGGACGGGCTCGGAGTATCTAGTAGAGAGCGTCGTCGTCCCAAGACCCACGTAGCGCGCGCAACGTCGCGGTTCGTCGGTGGTGGACATAATTAACGGATGCTAATGTTAATAGTGGGGTGTGGCACGGTGATGTTGTTGAAACTGCTGCTATCTTGAATGTAAAAATGTCGAGTTCTAACGTATGGTTCTGTCCGCTATGCGAGTGGTTTGCTGGTGCGAGCATGAAGGCTGTTGTACGCCATATTGGAGCTAATCACGCTCATGAAGCTGGTTTCCATGTATGCTGTGGTATAGACGGGTGTCCTCGCACGTATAAGAAATTTGATTCCTACAGGCATCATTTATATAAGATTCATAGGGATGTGCTAGATGTATCAAGTGTTTGCTACAATGATCCTGAAGAACAGGGAGGAAGTAATCCTGAAGAACAAGGAGGAAGTAATCAAGAAGACTCCATGGAAGATTATTGCGATTCTGATCCCAATGTTCAAAGTGATTTCCACAATTCTTTTCCTTTGACATTAAAGCGAGTAGGGTTATTTCTACTAAAAGCCAAGGAAATATACAAGGTGGCAGAAACTCATCTAGGGTCACTAATGGAGGATATTTCGTTTATGATTGATTTGACTGTTAGTCATTTGGAAAAGGCAGTACAAAATGTGTTAAAAGATATGGGCATAGCAATGAGTTGTGATTTAAAAAGTATTTTTCATTTGCCACAGCTCAAGAGTGTATTTGATCAGTTACGCACCAAAGCGCAACAGCAGAGATTTATAGATGACAATCTGGAAGTAGTGGTAAGTTGTCATTTGAGGTTTAATTGCGATTTCTTGATGTTTATTGGTTCATTTTTCACATACAGCACCCTGTGGAAAGAAAACTAGGAAGCAGAATTGTGGCAACTTCCAAAAAGGGACGAAGGAAGTTTGAGAGGGTTTCAGACTATATGTATGATGTACCTCTGTTGTCTTCTATTCAGCAACTCTTATCCAGTCCGATGATCTTGGAAGAGGTAAGTTTATCCAGGCTCTTCCAATTGAGTATGTAGATTGTAACCCTCAGCGTGCCATGTGTGAGAGCGTTAGAGCACTCAATTTGTCAGTCAGTCAGTCATTCTGTTACAATAAATAGCTGATCTCAAATATGGTAGCCTTCACATGAACAAATCATTTCTTACTGCCGCAGTAGTTTTTCTTCATACAGTATATTATATCGTTAGTTTACTGGAGTCTTAGAATTGGAGTTCCCCATTGAAACTACCTAGTGCGTGAGTGTATCTTGCATGTTTGGCTTTTCTTATGAAGACAGCATTATGTCAGCCTTTTCGTTGCACCAGCCACATATCAAACTTGCATAAGGTACACATTGCATATTGATACTACGCCAAGTAAACTATTCCTTGATCTTTTTAATAGCTAACTAGCTACTTTATAGTAATACTTGGGTTTGCACCTTTGGTGACTTGTTATTTTATGTGTTGTTGTCATTATCAATATTCTTGTGCTGTTGGTATCTGGCTGACCAGTTACACCATTCTGGTGCTTTAATCTGATAGGCGGGTTTCATTTGTCTGTGGTTTAAATTGTAGCTCACTTAATTTATTCAGACTATATTGTAATTGTTCAGGTCTTAAGAGGTCACAGTCACCATAATGGTTTACTGGCTGACTACTGTGATGGTACCATTTACAACTCTCATAGTTTATACTCTTCTAACACCGAAAATCCTGCATTAGAAATAATGGCTTATTATGATGATGTAGAGGTATGTAATCCACTGGGATCACGTGCCAAGAAGCACAAACTGGGTATGTCTATTGTTATGTTATAGTGATAAGCATATTTACATAGTGCTGTTGCTTACAGCTCTTTTTTATTATACTTTGGGAAACATTCCCCCAAAGTACCGATCATCCTTGGGAGCAATTCAATTATTTGCAGTTTTGAGAACGACCACACTAGAAAAATATGGTTGTAATCAAGTTTTGGAACAATTTATGGATCACGTACATTTGCTTGAATCGGTAAATCTTGCTCATCCTATTTTTTTTATTATCAGTGCAGCATATTATTATTTATTACTATGTATAGGAAGAGGGGTTTGATTTTTCTATCAATGGTTCACCTTACAAGTTTAGAGGAACGTTATCTCTAGTACCAGCTGATAATTTAGCAAGTCAATTTTTGGGTGGATACAAAGCTCTAAATGCTGCATTGAGAAAATGTCGACATTGTTTGGCTGTCAAGGAAACTATGGCATCTCAGGTAAACTTAATTATACTATATTTTTGTTTTTTGTGCTTTATTTCAAATATTTTGTTGTTTAGTTCATGTCGGAGGCTTTTCAGTCTAGAGATAGGTCAACACATGCGAGCCATTGCTCTGCTTTAAATGGTGACCTTCATGATCACTTTGCTACAACGTATGGTATTAACAGGGATTCAATATTAAATACTTCACGATTCTTTCATGTAACTGAAGGCCTTGTACCAGATATTATGCATGATTGCCTGGAGGGTTGTATTCCTTATGAAGTGAAGGAATTGTTAAAGTATTTCATGCAGTGTGGAATGATCTCTCTTCCTGTGTTAAATGATGCCATTCAGTGTTTTCCATATCAAGGACCAGATGCAAAAAATAAACCAGGCATAATTTCTTCGAGTACAATTTCTTCTTCTGATCATGGACTCAAACAGACAGGTATGATTGTCTATCTGTCAATAGTCTTGTTTCAAATTGTTTTGTGGCCTATATTGTTATATTCAATGTAGGTGGTGGTGTGTTTGCATACTAAGTGTGTTGTTTTTTGTTGTTGTGTGTGTATATATGTGTGATGCATTAAAGCTTCACAGATGTGGTGTTTAGCTCGATTACTGCCACTGATGATTGGACATAAAGTTCCAGAACATGATGACCATTGGAAGAATTTCTTGCTGCTTCTCAGAATTACTGATTTGGTGTTCGCTCCAGCTTTATCTACAGACTGTTTGGCATACTTGAAAGAATTAATCTGTGAACATCATGAAACATTCAAGTCTCTTTATCCGACGTGTTCAATTATTCCCAAAATGCACTATATGGTGCATTATCCTGAGTGTATAGAAAAGTATGATATTTTAATTTAATTAAAATATGTATTTAGAATTGTTGTGTTTCTTAGATTTGGTCCACTTGTTCGCTTTTGGTGCATGCGTTTTGAAGGAAAGCATAACTACTTTAAAAATTTAGCTCAAAGGGTGAGATGTTACAAAAACATTCCAAAAACATTGGCCAGGCGTCATCAGCACATGATGAGCTATGTATTTGGGACCTCATCTATATCTACTACTCCGTTTGCAAGAGACACTACTGTGGGTGTGGGTAAGTATCTAAATAAAAAACACTTGAGTTGCATAGATGGTTGGGCAAGAGAAATCATTTTAGTGTGACTGCTACAGACGACACCTATTCATTATAGACAGACACATGAGTGTTTGGTGCATAGCCTTTGTGATTGTTGGTTTTTGTTTTGTTTTTGTTTTTGTTTTTTGTCAAAATTCTAGAATGAGGTGAGAATTTTTTAATGGAAGGATAATTGTATTATTTTGTTGCATAGACAATCCGATACTGATCATGAGTAAACGTTTATTTCTCTATCCTAAGCTTTTCTCACTTTTATAATTGCCCCCACAGGGTTTGATACAGAGGGGGGAACCCTGGGATTTCCCCCCCCTTCCCCCCCCCCCCCCCCCCCCCCCCCCCCCGCCCCCCCCCCCCCCCCCTGAGTTTGGGATTGCCTCAGCCAATGTTCATCTTTATATTACGTCCATCTGCTGCACTTCTTCCCTCTGTACTTCTTTCCTCTGCTGCACTTCTTCCCTCTGCTGCCCTTCTTCCCTCTGCTGCCCTTCTTCCCTCTGCTGCCCTTCTTCCCTCTGCTGCCCTTCTTCCCTCTGCTGCCCTTCTTCCCTCTGCTGCCCTTCTTCCCTCTGCTGCCCTTCTTCCCTCTGCTGCCCTTCTTCCCTCTGCTGCCCTTCTTCCCTCTGCGGCCCTTCTTCCCTCTGCTGCACTTCTTTCCTCACCTCTTCTCTTTTCCTCACTTTCTCCCTCACCTCTTCACTCTCTCTCTGCTGCACTGCTCGAATCTGTTCCTTGTGTTCCACCGATTCATAGCTATCACATTTTCTTTTTTTTGGTTCGGATTCACTTCCTTTGGAGCCACAAGGTCTCTTTTTCCTAAAATACTTTCTGATATCCATTAGCTACTACTCAGCAACTTCTACAGTCTGCCAAAGCAACAAATATACCCTTACCAACCAGGCAGCTGCTTCACAATGACCAGTGCTAAAAGCAACTTTCAAACTGGAACTGGTGATCCATAAAATGATACACCTACTCCATTTAAATTAGAAGGACAACCTATTAGGAGTCTGGCTTAATTAATGTCAGAGCTATTCAGCTTTCAAAATGAACAAAGCTGTTTACTAGAGGTAATCAATTGATCAATACATAAATATAATAAAATAAGTTTAATTTCCTTACCTTACTAGTATTGCAAGGACAAAAAAAAATACAACTATAAGGTCGCGCTATTTGACTTTCCCTCCCCTAGCAAAAAATCCTGTATCAAACCCTGCCCCAATTCTTTTCAGTCCGCTTTTGCCTCCCCTTTGAAATTTTTCAAATTAATAGTATAATGATTTATATAATATTATAATATTATGTTTCCAGCAAAGATGTGTGATATTGATTCATATCAGTTCAAGGATGAAGTACGAGAAATACTATCTAATGAGGAACATTTCCGAAGGTAAAAATGTCTATTTATGTGTGTGTGTATTCTGTTAGTCTATTTATGTGTGTGTGTATTCTGTTAGTCTATTTATGTGTGTGTGTTCTGTTAGTCTATTTATGTGTGTGTGTATTCTGTTAGTCTATTTATGTGTGTGTGTTCTGTTAGTCTATTTATGTGTGTGTGTGTCTGTTAGTATATTTATGTGTGTGTGTTCCAGTGTTGTGGTAATTGCAATTGGTAATTGTAATTAGCTGTAATCATTACACCATCTGCAGTAATTGTAATTGTAATTGTAATTGCATACCTGTAATTGGCAAGTAGTTGGGGTCAAAGACCACTTTGGTAAAGGGTCAGTTCTGGTAATTGAAATTGTAATTGAGAAGCAAAATTTTTAAGTAATTGTAATTGTAATTGATTACTTTACTCCTGTAATTGCCACAACCCTGGTCTGTTCTGTTAGTATATTTATGTGTGTGCTTGTTCTGTTAGTCTATTTATGTGTGTGTGTGTGTTCTGTTAGTATATTATTTATGTGCGTGTGTTCTGTTAGTATATTTATGTGTGTGTGTGTTCTGTTAGTATATTTATGTGTGTGTGTTCTATTAGTCTATTTATGTGTGTGTTCTGTTAGTATATTTATGTGTGTGTGTGTTTTGTAGTATATTTATGTTGTGTGTTCTGTTAGTATATTATTTATGTGCGTGTGTTCTGTTAGTATATTTATGTGTGTGTGTGTTCTGTTAGTATATTTATGTGTGTGTGTTCTATTAGTCTATTTATGTGTGTGTTCTGTTAGTATATTTATGTGTGCGTGTGTTCTGAGTATATTTATGTGTGCGCGTGTTCTGTTAGTATATTTATGTGTGTGTGTTCTATTAGTCTATTTATGTGTGTGTTCTATTAGTCTATTTATGTGTGTATGTGCATGTTCTGTTAGCATATTTATGTGTGTGTTTTCTGTTAGTATATTTATGTGTGCGTGCGTGTTTTCTTTTAGTATATTATGTGTGCGTATGTTCTGGGTCTATTTATGTGTGTGTATTCCTATTTGTGTGTGTGCGTGTGTTCTGTTGGTCTATTTATGTGTGCATGTGTGCTAGTGTGCTCCATTTAGAGTTTGGACTAAATGGAGCACACTACAAATGACTACAGCCATAGAAAAATGCAGGCTAGACTATTAGATGACTAGTCAAGATGCTTTATTAGCAAGGTCTCCTATTACAAAAAAACAAAAACAAATTCAGATGCAAACTATACTTACTTCTTTAATTGTAATATTAACTGATTGAGCATTCTTTTAGGAGGTGAAAAAATTTATAGCAATGCATTTCTTCCCACTCACTCGCTTGCATAGTTGTGTTTAAAGATATGCCATTTAGTACATTGACTTACTAATTAATGATAATTTGTTATGCATGTTATCTAGTCTCTCATGGATAAAGCTCTTTGGGACGCAGTATGGGAAGGGTGGAGTTGTGGTAGTTGATATTGACCTGCTACCGACATTTGGAGTCATTAAAGACATTATAACGGACAACTCATTCAATTATTATTTAGTTTTGGAAATTTTACATACTATTTGCTTTTGTTCCCATTATCATGCACATGAAGTTATTAAACAATCACCACCAATATATCAGTTAGTCAAACCATCAAGTTTAATTGATCATTCTGTTTTAAGTTTGTACACAATCCCTAACTCCAGCTCTTATTTTGTATCACTCAAATATTATCTCATTGAACAAATTTAAATATTGGTTTATGAATGTATGGTTTGGTGAAGTCTGTTAAATATTTTAATATCAATTTAATTATAAAAGATAATGTAGTGAAAATGAATTAAAACTAGAATAGTCTGAAATGAATTCAAAACTGGCTTGAATTAATTCATTGTTTGTTTCTTTGAATGTAAATTTGATCACTCCATGTACAATACATAAACAACGTCAGTAATAAATAATATGGCAGCAAAACAATAGTTTAAAAGTAACAATTACAGTGCATTAATTATAATTCAAACCCTTAAACTCATCCGAATAGTGAAAAATTCAGATAGGTGAAACACATAGAAGAAGTAGTGCAATTATTTTTGTCTTAATAAAAAAATAAATAACAGGTACAATTACTTTCACTCTGAAAGTAGCTCATATAAATGAGGATGCACCAAATTACACTTAATTACACATAGATCCTAAGTAAAACTGTTGTGCTTCTTCCAGTGATAAGAAGGTATGGAAACTTGATTGAGAAAGTTGCAGAACTGGGGGGGGGTGGAGATAGAGATGGAGGAGAGGGCTTGCTTCTAATTTATTGCATCAAATATCCTTGTGGTTCTATATGAGCTTTAAGTCAGGAAAGAAATTAGTAAGTTGACACTGGTGGCCATTACAGATGACAGCAAGTGATAAAAGCATAAACCACAGCCTACAATCTCACTACTCAATGGCTTAGAATTTGCTCACAACAGATTCATAGGCATAATACCAGCCATGTGACAAGAGTCCATACCCTGTGCACATGTTTAATACCATGTAACATCAGTGTGACCTTCCTGCTGTGTCTGTGTAATCAGATAGGACCTTTCCACATCAAGAAATAACTTTCCACATCAGGAAAGAAGACGAGGAGTTCTGATCACCTGGAGAGAGAGAGTTGCCAGCTAGCATTGCAATACTGTGACACATGGGATGATGACTCTGAAATGTGCAATAAATACTACAGTGCTACTGTATCAGACATTTTCACTGCAGAGGTCAACTAGTTTCCTACCACAGCGGTTACTGCACCAACTAATTCAATACTAGTGGCTGCGTCAATGATATTCAATCATTATTTCCTACCAGATTTACCCTTAAGATTGTGAGGGTAAAAAACTGATCAGGTACTTCAAAGCTTCTCTTGTGAAGACAGCATTTACAACTACTGATTTCATTGCTGTTATATTGATACCTGACTGATCTGAGATATAATTTAATAGCTAGCTAGTGCATACTAGTGCTGAGGGTTTTGCACCTTTGGTGCTTCGTTTACTTGCCGCAAAAGTGCAAAGTTAGCAACCCTCATCTTGTTGGCTAACTATTCAAGAAGTATTTTTTCTAATACAACATTTTCCTCATTTCTAAAATATAATATTAGGCATTTCAGATATTCTCTAAGCAAGTGTCCAGTTTATTGAAATTTGGAGTTGCAATATAACTACTGATTTTTATTGTTACTAGTATTTAGTATAGTATACATGCACATCCGTTTTTTCAATATCTTGCCCAAAACAAAAAATTACAATCAGCGATCAACTCAAAGAATTAGCAACTTCTGAGATGGTAGTACTATGTGCCCAAATCTCAAGGTGCTCGCCATTATCTGCCTGACAATGAATGTTAGTACGGCATCTGTTGAGAGAGGCTTTTCGCATATGAGATGTATTCAAGCACAGTCACACAGTGTTTTTTTGCCAGGTTTACTATCTGACTCATTTTAATGATCTGATTCTTTTTAAAAGGGTTTGACACCCTTCTAAATGGTTTGAATAGTTTGACCAGCTTGTTCTAAAATAGTCTGGCCTGTGGTCTGGCCTGCTTTTTTAAATGGTCTGGCCTGTTTTAAAACAGTCTGAGGTTTGGAAATGGTCTGGCCATTGTAGGGCAGTTTCCCCTTGTATATTATGTGACAGTACATGCATTTGAAGTGACTTTTATTAATTATAGAATGTACGACACTTTCAAACAAACACTAGAATGAACAAACACTAGAATGAACAAACATCTGAAGTGACTCCTTATCAATTAAGGAGTGTACGACAATTTCCCCTCGTATAGTTTGTGATGGTGGACGATCTGAAGTGACTCCTTATCAATTAAAGAGTGTACAACACTTTCTCCTCGTATAATTTGTGATGGTGGACGCATCTGAAGTGACTCCTTATTAATTAAAGAGTGTACGACAGTTTCCCCTCGTATAAGTTTGTGATGGTGGACCCATCTGAAGTGACTCCTTATCAATTAAGGAGTGTACGACAGTTTTCCTCGTATAATTTGTGATGGTGGACGCATCTGAAGTGACTCCTTATCAATTAAAGAGTGTACGACAGTTTCCCTCGTATAATTTGTGATGGTGGACCCATCTGAAGTGACGCCTTATCAATTAGGATGTACGACAGTTTCTTTTCGTATAATTTGTGATGGTGGACGCATCTGAAGTGACTCCTTATCAATTAAAGAGTGTACGACAGTTTCCCCTCGTATAATTTGTGATGATGGACGCATCTAAAGTGACTCCTTATCAATTAAAGAGTGTACGACAGTTTCCCCTCGTAAAATTTGTGATGATGGACGCATCTGAAGTGACTCCTTATCAATTAAAGAGTGTACGACAGTTTCTCCTCGTATAATTTGTGATGGTGGATGCATCTGAAGTGACTCCTTATCAATTAAAGAGTGTACGACAGTTTCCCCTCGTGTAATTTGTGATGGTGGACGCATCTGAAGTGACTCCTTATCAATTAAAGAGTGTACGACAGTTTCCCCTCGTATAGTTTGTGATGGTGGACCCATCTGAAGTGACTCCTTATCAATTAAGGAGTGTACGACAGTTTCTCCTCGTATAATTTGTGATGGTGGACGCATCTGAAGTGACTCCTTATTAATTAAAGAGTGTACAACACTTTTTCCTCGTATAATTTGTGATGGTGGATGCATCTGAAGTGACTCCTTATCAATTAAAGAGTGTACGACAGTTTCCCCTCGTGTAATTTGTGATGGTGGACGCATCTGAAGTGACTCCTTATCAATTAAGGAGTGTACGACAGTTTCTCCTCGTATAATTTGTGATGGTGGACGCATCTGAAGTGACTCCTTATTAATTAAGGAGTGTACCACACTTTCTCCTCGTATAATTTGTGATGGTGGACGCATCTGAAGTGACTCCTTATCAATTAAAGAGTGTACGACAGTTTCCCCTCGTATAATTTGTGATGGTGGACCCATCTGAAGTGACTCCTTATCAATTAAGGAGTGTACGACAGTTTCCCCTCGTATAATTTGTGATGGTGGACGCATCTGAAGTGACTCCTTATCAATTAAAGAGTGTACGACAGTTTCTCCTCGTATAATTTGTGATGGTGGACGCATCTGAAGTGACTCCTTATTAATTAAAGAGTGTACAACACTTTTTCCTCGTATAATTTGTGATGGTGGACGCATCTGAAGTGACTCCTTATCAATTAAGGAGTGTACGACAGTTTCTCCTCGTATAATTTGTGATGGTGGACGCATCTGAAGTGACTCCTTATTAATTAAAGAGTGTACAACACTTTTTCCTCGTATAATTTGTGATGGTGGACGCATCTGAAGTGACTCCTTATCAATTAAAGAGTGTACGACAGTTTCCCCTCGTATAGTTTGTGATGGTGGACCCATCTGAAGTGACTCCTTATTAATTAAAGAGTGTACGACAGTTTCTTTTCGTATAATTTGTGATGGTGGACGCATCTGAAGTGACTCCTTATCAATTAAAGAGTGTACGACAGTTTCCCCTCGTATAGTTTGTGATGGTGGACGCATCTGAAGTGACTCCTTATCAATTAAAGAGTGTACGACAGTTTCCCCTCGTATAGTTTGTGATGGTGGACGCATCTGAAGTGACTCCTTATCAATTAAAGAGTGTACAACACTTTCTCCTCGTATAATTTGTGATGGTGGATTGCATCAGAAGTGGCCCAAAATCATATGACTCAAAACTGTGCAGTTGCTTCACAATGACATCATTCTTAGCAATTTTTCTTCCTTACAATTTACATCTTGTTAGTTAACTGTTGTTGTTGTTTTTGTTCAGATTATTAATTTTTGCTATTCTCTTTAGCAACATGCCACACTTTTATACACACATACCTATTTATTCACTGGGTATACCAGCACAAGACTTACATTGTATTCTCTTCGCGACTTGACTAAAGATTTTCAAGGGGTAAGCAATCAAGATACCTAGGATGATATGAAAGGATTTTATTTAAGCTAACCACCTTTCCAAAGTATACTCCATTCAAAATGCTCTATTGTACCAGAGCTGTAGTAGTTATAGCATTACATTGTATTCTCTGAGTGACTGAACAACTTGGCAGTGAATTTTCAAAAACAAATCTGTTACGTAAGGCACATAGCTATGGCAAACGGTGCATGAACAAAGATATTTTACCACCACCACTAAAAAAATTAACTCTGCTAAGTTTGTAAATCTAACTGCGAACATCTCTGGTAGGTAGCTGTAAAACCCAAAAAGTGTTGAACTTGACCGGTTGCTATAACTTCAAGGGTAATGTGCTCGGCAATACAGGTGAAATAAACCTAAAAATATCATTGTGAAGATATGTACCAGCTTATCTCATTGTTCGGTTTTGCTTCCAGCATTAACACTGACAAATGAACTGAATGAGAGAACTGAAATAATGAACTGCTAAAATTAACTTATAGGACAAAATTAACTTTAATAATTGTGTTTGAATGTTAGTTTTATGTTTGCGTTTGCAGCTAGATTTTTATTTTCATATTGTTGTAAAAAAAATTTATCCCAAGACTTGAGAGACCAGCACATTATGTGGAAGTTTACAGAAGTAAACAGGACTTGGATAAAGAGTGTAGATGTGACGGGAGCCAGAGGTCCGATGGTGACGGAGAACACATCAAGCATTGTCTTAACCCAAACTTCAATAGATCATCAGAACTTATTTATTGTATTGTTTATGCCAAGTAAACAACTTCAAATTACATTCATTGTTTCGGGGTTGGTTCAGTTGCGACTTGTCAAGTCCAGGTTGTTAGCTACCACAGACCCAACAGAACTCTCTACACTTTTCTTTTCAATAATAATACTTTGAATGCACACCACAGTTATATAGCTACAGGAATGAGGGTGTGATAGTGGAATACAACAATGTTCAAGATAAGTGGGGACTGTCAAACATATGCTCAACACAGCAGAGGGAGAGCTCAACTCTTGTAAGGGTGAACCTGAACATTCATGAAACCACCTAGGTTATACACAAGAATTATACATTTGGAGTGTAAAAGTCACTTGGATATACACTGTTGTACATTAGATAGAGTTCCTGAGTATACCATTGTGTACATCTTTAGTTTACCTATTATGTATATATGGTTTCATTCATGATCCAGACGATGACTCCATGGAGCTCTCCAGAATGAGAGGGAGCTTAGGCCTATTATCTAGTTACATGGACAGCACCTGTAGAGTTTTTTATCTCCGCCAGTTCGCAATGAAGTGTTCCTGGATGGCAAGGAGTTGAGCCCTGCACATTTTGAGTTGTGTATAATAGTAGTGGATCTGTAATGCCACAAGGAAGTGATGAAAAGGGAGTGTCAGTATGTGGAATCTATTCATTGCAGCTCATGAGAATGCCTATAGTGGAACTCTGTGGTTCCGAACATTTATCATTCAAAGCAATGTTTTTCTTTTTTGTGGTCAGTTTAGATGTTTTGTTTTTGCTTGATGCATGGAAAGCATTTTATTTGTTTGCCATTACACTAAATATATCGCACTAGTGTAATGCACACAATGTAGCTACTCCTATATAATGGTCCATAGCTACAGTTCCACATGGCGCATGTACATTGGTATATTCTAGATAAAGTTCCAGAAGTATAGCTACCGTCATTAGTTGGTGATAGCTACATATTATTATGTCTCACACATCCACATGTGGTGCCACACAGCCAGCTCCTGTTGGAAGTTGTATTGGTGTCCAGGCAGGTTGTATCCAACACATGTAAACAACCAGACCACCAAGGCACAGGAGTCATTCCATGACTGAAGGCTAGGTAGCTAGCTACAACCATAGGCTAAGTGATGATACGTAATAGCACATGTCATGTATCTCAGAGTAAAAACTGAGTAGAAACATTGAAATTGTTCATTCATAATTGTCACAAATACTTGAATAAAATATAAATCAGTTCTGACAAGTTTAGTAAATGACAATGCTTGATGTGCTGTCTTTCACCCAATCTCTGGATTCTGTTGGACGTACACTCTTCATCAAAGTCCTTTACTTCTTTTATTTGCTGCTACATAATGTGCCGGCCTCTCAAGTTTCTGTTAGATGAAAGAAAAAAATAATAAATAAATAAAACTATCACTCTAATTCTGTGAAAACAAGAGTTTGATAGCAAACAAAGAAACTTAAGTATCACAATTGTGGGGATGGATGCTGAAGGGGTTAAGCTATCCACACCCAAGTTAGTAGTACTGCCACCAGGATCCTTAGTTACCTACACTGTACTGCACACTGCTCACAAGCTAGAACTAGACCCTCAGACAGAGTAAGTCACACTGCAGGTTTGCTTAATGTACACCATGTTAAATCCTATCAGCCAAATCACATAAAAGATAGTATAAAATGAAGAGGAAAAAAAAAAAAAAAAGGAAATCAACAAAGAAATATTGCAGCCATTCTGCATTGTGCTAACCCATGTCTTGACAGTTAGCTATTAGCTTTAAAATAAATGATGTCATTATTACTATTATTATTATTGGCGAGCGAGCATAGCGAGTGAGACATTCACAGGGGTAACACAATTGAAAATATGGGATGTTGGAGGGAAGAATCAGGATCCCCTTCCCCCTTCCTCCAAGCATCAATTTCTTTTCAAGAAATAACCAACTTAATTACTCAAACAATCTAATAACACAACTAGTGACAGTAGCAGGATAATTACAACATGATTTTTTTGATCATTCTGCTTGAATTTGACAAATAATTCCACAATTCTCTTGGTTATGCCCGTTTTAGCCTATTTCGTAATCTAGGTCTTGAAAAAAGCTGTCGCTATAGTACACAACAAATAATAGCTATGATGTAGCTAGTTTAAATATCTAAAAAATGATTCCAAAGAGCACAGAACTTTCCAGTTCTTGCAAAACCTCTTGGAGCCCTAAAACTTTCCAGAGATTTTGATTCCATAATCTTATTATGTCCTTTAAAATATGGGGGAAAAAAGCCCACTCAAGCTGTACTATAAGATGTGCACTATTTGGAATCAAGTATAAGCATTGGATTTGTGCTTACGAGTCTCATTTTCTGACTTTATAAACAAATAACTTCAGGATACTCCAATAGACCACACCCCTCACTTACAATTGTAGGACTCAGGACTCCTAGTCTACAAAACTTCCCTAATTTTTCTATAGTCTGCTTTGTGTCGACTGTCAGGAATTAGGCTAGTGACCAGAGCCATTGTACTGAGAGAAGTGTTCCAATCTGCAAACTCTAATAAAAGTGCACTATCAATAGTTACCTTTTAACTGTATCTCAGCTTGAATAACGGCAAGAGAAGGCCGGCTTCCACACTCAAGTTCCACTTGCTTGAGGACTTTCGGTACCCAATTCTTTTTCCACTGCTCCAGAATAGAGCAGAAATCACGTACGCTTGCATGCAGGTGTCAGGAAAGGCTATAATAATAATAATAATAAATAATGAAGCACCAAAGGTGCGAACCCTCAGCACTACTAGCTACATAGCCAGCTATTACAAAATAACCTCAGACTGAAAGAATAATTTATTATGTACTATTTTAATAGGGCATCAATATAGCTCGAGCAATGAAAACGGTTAATTGTCTGTAATCTCCAAAATCAGAGCGTGACAGACAGACAGAAAGACAAACAGACAGGACGACTACTACAACCCTTTCGTGCATGCACACTGAGGGTTAATAATAAACAACAGTTTCACCATGTTATCTACACTTACAGTGGGCTCTAATTGGAAGAGCATCTCGGGATGATGACCCGGAGCTGCTCATTTTCCAAGATTTCTTCCTGTTGCATGCAGGTGGCTGTGGCATGCCATCATCATCACTGTCAGGAAAGGCTATAATAATAATAATAATAATAATATAATAGTAATAACAACAATTTCACCATGTTATCAACACTTACAGTGTGCTCTAATTGGAAGGGTATCGCGGGATGAAATAATAAAAACGAAATTTCACCATACGTGACAGTCTACGGGAAAATCGGGCACAATGCGGCAAGCACCAAATTGGACAATTAACAATTTTATGGTTTCTATCAATTTTTTACCAAAATATTTTTAATGCATATATGGAATGATAACCTCTGTCTCTGAGTCTGAGGATGGTACAGTGCATGTTCTACAGTACGACTGGGCGGAACACTTCCAGCCATACTTCAAGAGGGGAGCCTTTGATGGCATTACGTCATTCCACCACCTGATTCTCTCCTCAGGTACACCAGGCAAAGTTGGTTGTGAAGATGCGATGTGATGCTGAGGAGAAGACGCTCACCCTCCTCACAAAGAACCACCAAGACTGGAAGCCCTGTCCCGAACAGCTACCCGAAGCGATTGAGCCACCAGGACTGCCACAGGAGAGGCAGAAGTACCTGCATGATAAAATCCGAGACTTTGTCCCGGATGCATGTAAGGACATTGTCTGTCCTCCACCTCATACTCCGACACCTCACAACCATGACTCCACACTTTTACCATTGACATCTCCTTCTCCCTCTCCACCATCCTCCCCCACCCAAAATAAGCCGAAAAAGTAGAGCCAACAAATTTTTTATTAAAGTTCTTATTAACTAATCATAATTACGTCATGATACATACAATTGCAACTTACCTGTAGCTACTATGCCAACAGTATCAAGATTCAAGCTAGAATATCCTTGTATAGCAGCAAGAACCCCTGATCCCGGGCATTCATTGCCTAGAAAAACACGAAAGAGAAGAAACGGAGAAAAAGGAGTAATAATGCAGAAAGCTATTACGAACTAACACTAGTACGAACAAACACTAGAACAAACAAACACTAGAATGAACAAACACTAGAATGAACAAACACTAGAATGAACAAACACTAGTACGAACAAACAATAGTACGAACAAACACTAGTACGAACAAACACTAGAATGAACAAACACTAGAATGAACAAACACTAGAATGAACAAACACTAGAATGAACAAACACTAGAATGAACAAACACTAGTACGAACAAACACTAGTACGAACAAACACTAGTACGAACAAACACTAGTACGAACAAACAATAGTACGAACAAACACTAGTACTAACAAACACTAGTACGAACAAACACTAGTACGAACAAACACTAGTACTAACAAACACTAGAATGAACAAACACTAGAATGAACAAACACTAGTACTAACAAACACTAGAATGAACAAACACTAGAATGAACAAACACTAGTACTAACAAACACTAGAATGAACAAACACTAGTACGAACAAACATTAGTACTAACAAACACTAGTACGAACAAACACTAGTACGAACAAAAACTAGTACGAACAAACAATAGTATGAACATACACTAGAACGAACAAACACTAGTACGAACAAACACTAGAATGAACAAACACTAGTACGAACAAACACTAGAATGAACAAACACTAGTACGAACAAACACTAGAATGAACAAACACTAGAATGAACAAACACTAGTGTGTGTGAGCACACAGTGGTATTACTAGTGCATGTGAGCACACAGTGGTAATACTAGTGCGTGTACACAGTGGTATTACTAGTGCATGTGAGCACACAGTGGTAATAATAGTGCGTGTACACAGTCGTAATACTAGTGCGTACACACAGTGGTATTACTAGTATGTGTGTGCACACAGTGGTAATACTAGTGCGTGTGTGTACACAGTGGTATTACTAGTGCGTGCACACAGTGGTATTACTAGTGCGTGTGCAGACAGTGGTAATACTAGCGCGTGTACACAGTGGTATTACTAGTATGCGTGTGCACACAGTGGTAATACTAGTGCGTGTACACAGTGGTATTACTAGTATGTGTGTGCACACAGTGGTAATACTAGTGCGTGTGTGTACACAGTGGTATTACTAGTGCGTGCACACAGTGGTATTACTAGTGCGTGTGAGCACACAGTGGTAATACTAGTGCGTGTACACAGTGGTAATACTAGTGCGTGTACACAGTGGAAATACTAGCACACAGTGGTAATAATAGTGCGTGTACACAGTGGTAATATTAGTGTGTGTGTGTGTGCACACAGTCGTAATACTAGTGCGTACACACAGTGGTATTACTAGTATGTGTGTGCACACAGTGGTAATACTAGTGCGTGTGTTTACTAGTGCGTGCACACAGTGGTATTACAAGTGCGTGTGAGCACACAGTGGTAATACTAGTGCGTGTACACAGTGGTAATACTAGTGCGTGTACACAGTGGAAATACTAGCACACAGTGGTAATAATAGTGCGTGTACACAGTGGTATTACTAGTATGTGTGTGCACACAGTGGTAATACTAGTGCGTGCATACAGTGATATTACTAGTATGTGTGTGCACACAGTGGTAATACTAGTGCGTGTGTGTACACAGTGGTATTACTAGTGCGTGCACACAGTGGTATTACTAGTGCGTGTGAGCACACAGTGGTAATACTAGTGCGTGTACACAGTGGTATTACTAGTACGTGTGTGCACACAGTGGTAATACTAGTGTGTGTGTGTGCACACAGTGGTAATACTAGTGCATGTACACAGTGGTAATACTAGTATGTGTGTGCACACAGTGGTAATACTAGTGCATGTACACAGTGGTATTACTAGTACGTGTGAGCACGCAGTGGTAATACTAGTGTGTGTACACAGTGGTATTACTAGTATGTGTGTGCACACAGTGGTAATACTAGTGCGTGTGTGTACACAGTGGTATTACTAGTGCGTGCACACAGTGGTATTACTAGTGCGTGTGCACACAGTGGTAATACTAGTGCGTGTACACAGTGGTATTACTAGTATGTGTGTGCACACAGTGGTAATACTAGTGCGTGTACACAGTGGTATTACTAGTGCGTGTGAGCACACAGTGGTAATACTAGTGCGTGTACACAGTGGTAATACTACACAGTGGTATTACTAGTATGTGTGTACAGTGGTAATACTAGTGTGAAATACTAGCACACAGTGTGTACACAGTGGTACTAGTGCGTGTATACTAGTGATATTACTAGTATGTGTGTGCACACAGTGGTAATACTAGTGCGTGTACACAGTGGTATTACTAGTACGTGTGTGCACACAGTGGTAATACTAGTGAGTGTACACAGTGGTATTACTAGTGCGTGTGAGCACACAGTGGTAATACTAGTGCGTGTACACAGCGGTAATACTAGTGTGTGTGTGTGTGCACACAGTGGTAATACTAGTGCGTGTACAGTGGTATTGCTAGTGTGTGTGTTCACGCACTAGAAATACCAGTTTGTGCGTGCACACACTAGAATACCAGAACGCACTAGACATACCAGTACGTGCATGCACTAGAAATACCAGTACGTGAGTGCACGCACTAGAAATACCAGTACGTGAGTGCACGCACTACCAGTACGTGCGTTACCAGTCACGTGCGTTACCAGTCACGTGCGTGCACGCACTAGAAATACAAGTTTGTGCATGCACAGATTAGAAATAATAGTATGATGCGTGCATGCACTAGAAATACTTGTAAGTGCATAGGTATACAAACTTTAATGAACACGTAAAATTACTGCTTGGATTAACAACAGACTTACTTACCTTTATCTTTTCTTTATAATTCCTACTTCCATGGTACCTCACTAGATAAGCAGGTAGCAGCAGCACCAATATTCTCAAAGCTAAAAGAAAAGAAATAAAAATACAGCGAAAATGACTACCAGCAACAACCCCGAAATAAGGAAAGACTTCCTACCCTTTCTAAATGTGATTACACACATACCATTTACTTCCACAACTGGCCCAACATCTGTCTTCTAATCCATTCCCCTCCAATGGTTGAAGCTTCCAATTAGTAGGTGATGGGCTCCTTCAATAGTCTTGTTTCATTTACCTCCAAGTTCCTGAGGAAACGACTCATTTTCTCTGCCATTGGGTTAGTGAGCTTCCAGCTAGAAACGTTAACCAATGATGAGCCATAGGCAGGTATTATTTAGAATTACCAGGTGGGGCATTATGTAGAAATGGCAATAGTTTTAACAGTTGCTATGGTTTCCAGCTCATTGGTTCTCTGTGTGCATGCGCGTTTGTACGGGTGCCTATTTGGCCCCTGCCAACTAAACGGCAAGTGCCACTAATTTCCCTATTTATTACTGAGGGGAAAAGTACCTGAAGGTGCTGTTTTAGTAGGACCCTCTATAAAGGCGGTATATTGTGTGTGTGCCGCCGCTGGTCAGAGTCGTGAGAGTGTCTTTAGGTCTGATCTCGTGGGTGAACTGTGGAATTCGGATATGGGAAAAGTGGACCTAATGCGGCTAGTTGCTGTCACATTAAGTCTTGATAAACGGGTAAAAAAAGATTCTGAGATGCAACTAGCTAGTGCTAGTCATCTCCAAAATTTGGTAGGAATGTACTTCCAAACTTGGTTGTTGCTGTTGATTATTAGAAGATTTGGTTGGTGCTAGCTAACAACAGTGCCTAGTCAATTAGCTATCATAACTAAATAAATTAATGTCAAAATAACTTGTGTAATCTGTAGAGAGCAGATTGGATGCCAAGATTACCTCTTCTGGTCATTATGAGGGTTTTGGAGTCTGTGGGGAGGAACCTGGGTTCCTAAGGTATGTCATCTCTAAAATACTCAAAAAACTAAAAAAATTTTTTTTGGTCCTCTATAATTATTAGTAAATCCAATATTCTCAACACTTTAATTTGAGAGCAATATCTTTTTTTATAGCCAAGAAATAAATTATTTTTTACAGGAACACTAACTAACTCTGGCAACCCAGCACTTATCCCTGACCACAGCACTTATCCCTGACCACAGCACTTATCCCTGACCAACCTGGAAGACCATAAAACCACCAAAGTTTAAATTGTCATTCACTTACTATTTTTGGCTAGATTGAACTCATTTAGCCTGTTTTTTTTTTTTTTTTTGCATCAAAAAGTCTGATCCAAATATATAGGTATACAGAGTTCAATGAAGAACAGCAACAAAACTTGAGCAGTTTGCTATGCAACAAGAAAGGTTGTAATATAAAGAGACCAATTAGGATCAAAACCTAACAACAATTATTATCCCTGACCAGAGCACTTGGCCCCAATCCCAACCCACACCCACACACACATCAACCCACAAGATACAAGTTGTTTTTAAAATAAATCAGAAAAATTCAAAGCAATATTCTGGAAAAAAAAAACATAATCAAAGTACAATCATATTTCTTGAGGTATGTAGTAGCTCTTACATTTGTAAAAGAAAAGTTTTGTGTCAATGCAATACACTTTCAAATATTCTAAAATTTACCTGTTGAAGGGCGAAATTGAGTACCTGCAAGTACATTAGCATTCAGCTGCTATTCTGTAGTAAAATATTTTAACTTACCTGGATTGCCCCCTGGTCCACTCCCCCTCCAGATCATCCACCACTCCCCCTCCAGATCATCCACCACTCTCCTTCCATATCATCCACCACTCCCCCTCCATATCATCATTCACTCCCCCTCCATATCATCTAAGGTGTGTGTGTGTGTATGCATGTGCGTATGTTTTAGCCAGGAAGTACTTGTACTTTTCGTCCTTTATTTTATAGTGGGAGGACTCATCAGCTGGCCCCACCGCAGCTCTCTCGGTTTTGAGCCATCTTCTGTCCAGTCATCACACGGACGAGTATGTGAGTGTGTGTTCTTCTCACTTTCATTCTGATAGGGGGAGTGGTCGATGGATCCACTTCCTTATAATATCCACCATTCCCCTTTCATATCATCCACCACTCCCCCTCCAAATAATGTACTACTCCCCCTCCATATCATCCACCACTCCTCCTTCATATCATCCACCACTCCCCCTCCGTATCATCCACCACTCCCCCTCCATATCATCCACCACTCTCCTGCACTCATACATGAACAATTTCTGGCACATAAAGAAGATCAAGTTCTATCTCCTCTCATCCTAACACGTGTGTGTATGTGCATGTGTGTTTGTATGTTCTAGCCAGGAAGTACTTGGTACTTTTCGTCCTTTATTTTTATAGTGGGAGGACTCATCAGCTGGCCCCACCGCAGCTCTCCTGGTTTTGAGCCATCTTCTGTCCAGTCATCACACGGACGAGTATGTGAGTGTGTGTTCTTCTCATTTTCATTCTGATATGGAGGGGGAGTGGTGGATTTTAAATTTGAGAGCAATATCTTTTTTTATTGCTAAGAAATAATTTTTTTTACCAGGAACACTAATCCCTAATTCTGGCAACCCAGCACTTATACCTGATGGTCTCTTTCAGATTTTGAAGGGGAAAAAAACCAGGCTAAATTAGTTCAATCTAGCCAAAATAGTAAGTGAATGACAATTTTTATGGTCCTCCACCATAAAAATTGTCATTCACTTACTATTTTGGCTAGATTGAACTAATTTAGCCTGGTTTTTTTCCCCTTCAAAATCTGAAAGAGACCATTCAGATTATTGACAACAACAATTATCCCTGAGCACTTTGCTCGCACACATCAACCCACAAGTTCTTGAGGTAGTAGCTCTTACTGTTGTTGATAAACCACTGGTGCTGCAAAAGAAAGGTTTTTTTGTCAATGCATAATACACTTTCAAATAGTTTAAATTTACCTCTTCAATAGCAAACTTGAGCATTTGTGTAGCATTCTTTATTATTCATTTTAATTTTTTTAAATTATGAGATGAATATAATAAATAATGTCAGGATGGCAAACGTTATGAGGAAGTGTGAACATTTGATTTATTTTGCAGTTCATGGGGCAGATAGGATATGCATCAGTCTGTCCTCCTCAACCACAGTGGTGGTGCCTGCAACTGTGACAGATCCTGCTAGTCATTTTCTGTGGACATGTCCTCACATGTGGGCATCAACTTAGTGGCTGGTGGGTGGGGCTCACGTGGCGAGGACGGTGACGTAGTAGAAGTTCTACTCAACGACCATTGGACGACTGCAGACTCACTGGACCCTTGCAAGTTTATGGCAAAGAAAGTTGACTTGGTCTGGTTCAGCTGATTGACTAGAGTTTATGACCGAGAAGTGTTTGAGTTTGTGGATATGTTCATCGTTAGCCCAGTAAGTGTTCAATTTGGGAGAATGTGCTTGTATTTGCTAGCTGATTAGCTCTAACAAAATCTAATTGAAGCTATCAACATCAACAGTTGTGATAAAACTAACAGAATGTATATAATATATATACAAGCTTTAAAATGCAACACCTTTTGTTGCAAATAAATCCACCAGACCTCTTTATTCCTTAAATCTATGTTTTTATCTTGCTTCTTATCATTGATAAATTCCTTTTATTAGGAGATAATATTTATGCTGATCAACTCAGTAGCAATCCAGGGGAATACACCTGAATTTGATAATTACCTACGAGAGTTTGAAAATCAGCAGTACGGCAGCCATTATCAGGAGCAGTTCTTGGACATAGTAGAAGTTCTACTCCACCAGACCTCTTTATTCCTTAATAGTGCGCGGTGTACACGTTATTAGGACTCCCCTACCATCCACCGGCTACCCACGTGTTCAAAAGTCACTGTAAAAGTCGTCTTACCCGAGTAAATGAAAGAACTTTTATCCTAACGAGAGGCCAGAGTACGTCTTCGTACAGGTAATAAGTTGACAGAATTGTTGGCTTAAATCTATATTTTTATCTTGCTTCTTATCATTGATAAATTCCTTTTATTAGGAGACAATATGTATGCTGATCAACTCAGTAGCAATCAGAATCCAGGGGAATAAACCTGCATTTGATAATTACCTACGAGAGTTTGAAAATCTGCAGACTCACTTCCTTCTTCATGCGTGTTAGCTCAGACAAAGAGGACATGCTATCATAATCCACAAGAAATGTCTTATTCTCATCATCACCACCAGCAGTTCAAAGACAGAAGAAGAATTCAATATATTCTACAACAATATGACAACCAAACTTTCATAATCAATTATATATTTAGCTACCTATTTCATTCTAAATAAATTTCCATAAAAAACTGGCACTGAACTTACATAAACTGAGATACATCGATGAAGTGGCCACTTCCTACTCTAGACCTGACATAAGTTAAAAGTAATCTACCAGCAAATTCACTTCCTTTTCCACTTCCATTGATCCTGGTCTTCTACTACACTGATGCATTTCTGACTATGCACTGCCTTTTTACAACTGGACAACACCAAAGACTCCTCCCTAATTTGAAAATTAGATGAATGTGTGTGTGTGTGTGTGTGTGGTACACTACTACTATTATTCAGTGGAGATGTTGTAAACAACCCAAGCAGCCAGATGTTTGTGGTGGGAACTGGGAGGAGTCTGAAGGGGGAGATAGAGGAGCCCAAGCTACGTGCCACAAATGCAGGTTCAATGCACCAATGTATGGTTCTGTGAGCTGAGCTAGCAACTCCTCATCAGGAGTGTTTTACACAGTTTGAGATCAGCTGCAACAAACCAGTATAACTAAAATGCTGAATAGCACACTAAGTAACTTTGTGGTCTGAATGTATACCAGCTTAGCATTAACAATAATATTTGTAAACTAAGCAGCTGAGATATCTGTATCTGTGAATGTTACAGCATCAACTAACTGAAGAAACAGTGCAGACATATTGTTCATATTTAAAATATGGATTGATCAAATTGTGTATTCAGTCTCTTCAGCTTGACTTAGGTTGATGGCACTTTAGTGCAGATTATTACAAAACACTTGAACTCCTTGTACAAAACAATTTACATACAGTAAAACGTCCCTTATCTGGGCGGCTTGGGACAGAGGGGTGCCCGTAACTAGGAATTGCCCATATCTCAGAAGCAATACGTTTTTAATTGGAGTAACTTGAAAACTACAAATTATTTGCATTCACCCACTGTTTTAATTGCAATTTTCTATGATTTACCTGCCAATAATAGAGTTGCCCATATCTTAGATGTCCGGATAAGAGCCGGTTTACTGCACTCATATCAGCTCAACACTGGTGTCTAAAACCACAGGCTAACTGATACAATTCTATCAAGTGGGACTGTGGGAGGGTTGGTGGTTAGCAGAGCTATTTGCACACTCAATTACTGGACAGCAATGGCCCAATCACACAAATATTTTAGACTAGTTATAATAATAATAATAATATAATAATTGCGATAATGGTGCTACATTGTACTATAAACCACCAGATGTGGTGGCATAAACACTAGTGCAATAATGCTGACTCAGTATATTTCTGGCAACTGGTGGACAGTATGTAGAACTATAAGAGGTCATATAAATGGCTTCTGCTACCACCTGTACATGAGGGGATAATTACGAGCATGTGATCTTTCCTATGAGACTGCGCGAAGGATTAAATGCGGCCAGTGAGCAAGTGCGAGCTATGTACCAAACAGCACAGAGTGGTGAAAGGTATGGAGGGGGAGTGGTGAAATATATGGTCCACCACTTCCCTCCATATCATCCACCACTCCCCCTCCATATCAAAATGAAAGTGAGAAGAACACACACTAACATACTTGTCCGTGTGATGACTGGACAGAAGATGGCTCAAAACCAGGAGAGCTGCGGTGGGGCCAGCTGATGAGTCCTCCCACTATAAAAATAACGGACAAAAAGTACAAGTACTTCCTGGCTAAAACATACAAACACACATACACACACACAAACATGTTGGGATGAGAGGTGATAGAATATGACGATCTTCTTTCTGTGCGAGAAACACTAAGAAATTGTTCATGTACGAGTGCAGGGGTGTAGTGGATATGATATGGAGGAAGAGTGGTAGGAGGGGGAGAAGTGGATGACAGGTTTATGTATGTTGTTGTTTCATTTACAGTGGTGATCTGGGCATAGGTGTTGTTGCCTCTTCATTGAACTCTGCACAAATTTGCATCCATACCTTTACTGGACTTGGTCAAAAGGGAGCTCTCAATGATCACTAACCTGTTGCATTTGTGGCACTAGCTTGGGCTCCTCTATCTCCCCCTTCAGACTCCTCCCAGTTCCCACCACAAACATCTGGCTGCTTGGGCCGGTTACAACATCTCCACTGAATAATAGTAGTCTGTACCACACCCACACACACACATACACACACACACACACCTTAGATTATATGGAGGGGGAGTGGTGGATGATATGGAGGGGAGTGGATGATGATATGGAGGGGGAGTGGTGGATGATATGGAACAAAATCAGCAGTTGATGTAACCCCCCATGTACATTTTCAGTGGATCCCTGTGTCAAGAAAATGGGACTTATCAAGACAAGAGGATGATGATGCAATAAACCAGCCAACTGGGCTAATATTTCAGTTTATGGCTTCTCTTCAATGGCTAATCACAAATGGGAGGATCTTGAGGTCCTTGTGGTTGTATGTGTCTAGCTCTCTCACATGATTGCTGAGTAGAGATCTAACAATACACTAGTTGAGACAGTTGCAGTTGGTATAGAGTTATGTTATTAAATATGTTCAAAATTCTCAGCATCTATCTGTTGTCATTCTCCTACATTGTCCTTGGAGACGTTGGTTCAGGTAAGAGGAGTATTTTGTTATTTTATACTGGTGATTCACTGTATTCTAACTGTCTTTTAGTGAATGAGAACAATGAAAGTGTGGCTAGTGTCTCTGTGGCTAGTATCCCACAAACAGAATTTGTTATAGCACTTTTGTTTTATTGTTTTTCTGTTGTTTATTTTACTATTATTATTATTATTATTTGTGTTAAATGTTCATAAATATTATTTTGCATTATCCACACTAATAGTATCTCTCGCTCTCTTCTCTGGATAATAAACAAATGTATAGATGCCTATTATTAATTGATTTTGTGGTTAAACCAATCAAGTCTTGCAAGCCAGGTGGTGGATATGGAGGAGGAGTGGTGGATGATATATGAGGGGGAGTGGTGTGATGATGATATGGAGGGGGAGTGGTGGGGGAGGAGGGAGGGGGGGGGGTGGTTGACAGGTTGGAGGGGGAGTGGTGGATGACATGGAGGGGGAGTGGGGATGTATGGAGGGGGAGTGGTGGACGATATGGAGGGGGAGTGGTGGATGACATGGAGGGGGAGTGGTGGATGATATGGAGGGGGAGTGGTGGAGTATATGGAGGGGGAGTGGTGGGATGGAAAGGCGAGTGGTGTGATATGAAAGGGGGAGTGGTGGATATTATAAGGAAGTGGATCCATCGACCACTCCCCCTCCATATCAAAATGAAAGTGAGAAGAACACACACTCACATACTTGTCCGTGTGATGACTGGACAGAAGATGGCTCAAAACCAGGAGAGCTGCGGTGGGGCCAGCTGATGAGTCCTCCCACTATAAAAATAAAGGACGAAAAGTACAAGTACTTCCTGGCTAAAACATACGCACGCACACACACACACTAATGCACAAATGCACACACACACACACACACACACACACACACACACACACACAAATGCACACACACACACACCTTAGATGATATGGAGGGGGAGTGGATGATGATATGGAGGGGGAGTGGATGATTATATGGAGGGAAAGTGGTGGATGATATGGAAGGGGAGTGGTTGAAGGTATGGAGGGGTAGTGGATGATAGTGGACTGAAACTAAATGAGAAAAAGTGCCGGGCAGAACCAGAGCACTCAGTTCTAATCGTAGAAAACATTTTTGTCAAACATTTTTTTAAAATTATTTAATATTGAGGGGGTGGGGGGGGGGGGGGGGGGTTAGAAACACCACTTAGGAGGGTAAAGTTCCTGTGTCCCCTCCTACTTCTTTAACGAACTATAATGTTTTTGTTTTTTTTACGTATTTCCCTCCCGGCACTCTTACAAATGCATCCATGAAGATCTTATGTTGATAACACACAAAATATTAGTAATTCCTAGCAGAAATTTCCTTTGTGATTAACTGCATAAATGTATTCTATCTCCTATCTAGCACTCTACAAGTGGGAATAGATTATAATTGTAACATAGTCATAAAAGGAAACTGGACTGTTTTATTGGTATAAATCACCAGACTTATCATAGTTGGTAAAGGGTTGAGATTCTTAACACCCATTACACTTCTGATATAGTTATTCCATAGGTATTCCCATAAAGTAGTAATATGATGATTCTCAGTAAGTCACAGGCTGCTTATATAGCGGGTAGAGAGCACTTGTAGGGTTCATTACTTCCAAATGCTGTCATCACAAGTTCAAACTACAAACTGATGTCACTTACAGTGGTTGAGTTCTCACCAGATGCCCATCCTCATATTTTCTGCCACAGCTTATCTTTCATTTGGAGAGAAACTGTAGTACGCGTTTTACAGATCGCCAATATGTCAAGCTACAAACAATAGCACTTATTTCTTTGGTGACACCTTACCCAATAACTCGACACCATACCTAATTTGCGACACCGTACCTAATTTGCGACACCGTACCTAATTTGTTGCACGGTACTTTATTTGTATTTGATAGAGGTAACTTTTATTGAACATTATTACCACCCCGACAAAAAACAAATGAATAAAAATGATCTTGATAACCACTAATAAAACTGATAATGTAATAAATTAATGATAAATAAATGAGTAAATAAATAAATAAATAAATATACAAACAAAAAATATAAAACAAAAAATATAGAAGTAAATACATACATAAATAAATATATCAACATAAAAAATAAATAATTAATAAGTAAATAAATATTTTAATGAATGAACAAAGGATTAAAAATACACATAAATAAAAATTAATTAATGAATTTATTATATTTATTTATTTGCTTGCTTGTTTATTTATTTATTTACTTACTAACTTATTCACTTGCTTATTTATTCATTTATCTACTTGTTTATTTATTTAATTATTTATTTACTAATTTATAAATTTTATATATTTAGTTATTTAACTATTTATTTGTTTGTTCATTATATATTTTTATGTAATTCTGTTTCTTCAGTTATCTAATTATGTACTTATTTATCTATATTATTTATGTTTTTACTTTACTTTATATTTTTATTTATTTATTTATTTATATAATATTTAATTTATTTGCTTCTGTATTTTTCATGTTATTTGTATTGGTTTAAAATTCCACTTTAAGAGTTCATAAGCAGTTTCAATAATGTCATTTTGAACTACTTGCATACTTCTTGGCAATCACTTGTAAACCTTGAATACTTTGTAACTCATTGCTAACTTCAAGTACACAATCTGAAAACTCCCTTTTAAAACTTAGAAATTTTGCCCTGTGAATGAGTGTGAATTCACGCTAAGTATGTATTCACACTAGGTAAAAAGTGTGTAGGACACGCTATGCATTGATGGTGTGGATTCACACCACCATTTTGGTGTGAATTTGGTGGGTTTTCACGCCAAAAATTTTACAGTGTGTTCACCATTTAGTCGATTTTAATTAATTTGTCATATTTCTTTCTGGTAAAAATAAAAAGTCTTGCTGTCATAAGATTGGTATGTGAGTACTTTTCAACCAAGACAAAAATTAGGGAAGACAAAAACTGTTATCAAAAGGTCAGTGCTGCATGTTGGACAAACATACAGAAAATTTGCTGATGAAGGATATCAATATCAGAAGGTTGTATTGGGTTGTCCACTGATTCCAGTCCACCTATCATGGTGGAGCATTAGTACTTACAACTTGCAGGAGAATGATGTTATTCGTGAGTATAGAAAATCTTTGTGTGATGAAAAAACGGAATGTTCTTACTTAAAAAGAGGCCGACTATTTGAAAATGCCTCCTGAGAGCACATATGGAAACAAAGGATTTGTCGTACCATTCAATGATTTGATTAACTGCTACAAGACACCACGAAGTGACTGTACAGTGAAGAATGTATGCCTCAAGAAAGGTGGAACGCTAAGATACACACGCGAGGTTGGCTATGTTATTATGGTGATTATGGAAGAAGACAATCGAGCTGGATACTTTTCGACGCTACTCTGCATGTTTGAAGAGCCTTGCTTTGAGCACAATGGATGCATCGACAGGGAAGGCAAGATTAAATAATGAAACCCTTTATTTCAAAATCAAGCATCCATTTAGTAGCTGGGATTGCTGGGAATCTTTGGCATTTGCTTTTGTCTTTTTGAGCCAAGATCAGCTTCCTCTCCAATGTCCTAAACAGTTCTGCGAGGAGGTGGAGGTTAACCATGTAAGATGTACATCGTCACAACCACACCCACAAACAAAACACCCACAAACAAAAGAATGGGTTTGTCCCAATCTTATTCAATAGATTTTTAAATCATTTTTGTTCTTGGAGTACCACCATAATTTTTTTTTATTATATTAAATGCATTACATATATTGTTATACATATATTATTATATATATATATTATTATTATTATTATTATTTTTTAAAGATTGTTACCAAAATTTGGGTACAATTGTCTTTTAAATCTTCATTGATACTTTCAACCCTCTTTCTGTTCTCTATTTTTCTACCAACAAAAAATGTAAAGATATTTGTACTGTTCCAAAGCAACTGATATTACACTTCAAGTGATTGCATATGTTTCTATTATGGATGACAAGCTGGCGCCTTTTGGCTTTAGTCTCTTCAGTTATTTTGAGTCCCTTAGGTGTCTTTAGTCCCTTAATCTTAGATCTTTCTAGTTTCTTGTACTAGTCTCTTTAGTGTCTTGTACCATCGTGTTTCGTCTTTTGTAGAGTATATGGTGATTATGATCTCTTGCATTTTCAAGTCATTAGCAGTCCTATTGTATTTTGTTGTAGTCCAAAGAAACTACAACAGAGACAAGAAGAAACTACAGGCACTAGAAGAGACTAAAGAGACTAGAACAGACTAAAGACACTAGAAGAGAGTAAAGAGACTAGAAAGAAACTAATTTAAAGAGAGTAGAAGAGACTAAAATTTCTAGAAGACACTAAGACACTAGAAGAGACTAAGAGACTGAAGAGACTCAAAGCAATTAAAGGGACTAAAAGTGACTAATAAAGAAACTAAAGAGACCTTCCTAATTGTGATTATAAGCAATTTTTTTGTAACATCCTTTTTGTTCAAGATTAAAATCAATGTTTAGTATTATACATCGTCCTATTTAGTGTAACATGGTTTTATTCAGTTTAATGAAATAATCATTTTGATGGATTGAATTAGTTTAAAATTAAATTAGCTTAAAATTCAACTATTCTTCCATGTATGTGAAGATGTGAGAACATTTGTGCAGAGCATGATGCCAAAAGAGTGAAGTTGGGAAAATATGATGAGAAGGAAAGAAGAATGTAAAAGAATGATCAGTCTGAGAACAGCGTGGAGAACTCCTCCAGTCGGGAAAAGGTCAGTGAACTGGCCGACTAATAAAGATTTAGCTTCTTATTACAATTATCAAATTCTTACCCTTCATAAAAACTAGATTGAAACGTTCTCACTTAAAAGGTCTTAAGTGAGAAAGTTTCAATCAGTTTAGATTCTTCTGAATCTTTTCAGAATGGTTCAAATCACTCTAATCGGCATCACCATGCTATTGCTGTTCGCTTTGAAGAACAAAGTACATCAGAAATTAGAAAGAAAACTAGTCCAAGACAGAGGCTTGGTAAGGAGTTTGAAGTAGGAGGAGCTAGTAATTCACCAATTGAACCTAGGGCAGTGGTGGCAGATGAAAAGGTGAAGACATTCAACTTGACCTCTTCTGGTAAGCAGCCCTGGAATCCTGCTGCTTCCATTCTTGGTGAACCCTTAGCATAAGGAAATATTAGGTCTTTTCAGCTGAGGAAAAGGCACAAAAATGCTTTTTACATGCACACGAAAATGAATTGAAATACAATTTTCACACTAGAGTGTCAGTCCAGCTGTAAGGAGATTAAAAAAATATAAAAGGTTATCAGCGACTGATATCGAACATAATTGAAGAATAAATGGCAACATGCACAATAATCATTACTTAGTTGATTAATACAGATTTACATATTTTATATGCATATATATGATGCATAATATATGTATGTATTTGTTATTGTAGGGATGCTGTACCATCAGCCACTGCTTCTATTCCACTGACTGGTGGTGACCAGCAGCAAATAGAGACATTATAGCATTCTACAAGCTAGACAGAAGCTCATAGACAGATCAGCTAAGAGAGAATAAATAATAATTCAAGAGTTTAGTATCAATTTGTGGCATAGCCAATGTATGACCAGGTGCCACTGGGTAGAATGAGAATAAATAAAATTGTCTGCAATATTTCTGCAGTTATTATCCTCTGCTATTTAATCATTGTTTCATTTTAAGTAAAGTAGACATACTATTCTAGCAGACTGGTTTATATTTCCAGTATGTATAAAATTTTTGCTACAATTGTTCGTCGTTTTTAATCACCTTCACTTCCTGTATAGCCTTCTACAAAATGTGATTACGCTTTACCCATTCAGTTTTGGGTGACACTTTACCAACTAGACTTGGCTCATGAATTGTTCTTAAAATACAAACCGTCATTGTGGTCGCTGTTGTTACTGACACACAAGCATTTTATTATATAGATAATAGCATGTTACAACAAAAAAATCCAAGCTACATCAAGAATGCGTGATTACTTTGCTGTTTGTGTGAATGTGCGTTGTATGTTCCTACTCTTTTAAATATTGAATGGGGATGTATGGAAATGATCACCACAGCTGTTAACCGCCATTTATCATCCTTATTTTAAATCTAATGTAGGTACAACACGTTACATGTCAATTCATGATAAAGTAAATTTGCTGTGTATTACAAGACCTCTGACTTATATGCCTTTACACCACTTCATTTTTGTATGGTAATTCAATTCCATATCTTTCTCTGCAATCTCTCTTGAGTTGGAGTCGCTAATGTTGGGTATAGCAGCATGATTAACTACTCTTAAACATAAAGAAGTGATGATCATGTGAGTACACAGCAAAATAAAAATGATTGGGTGAACACTTAACTAGGGAAGCACTAATGAATGTTTACACAGAATATGCTGTTTATGGCTTAGCCACAGAGAAACTACAACCCCCCCCACCCCCCACCCCCCACCTCCACTATTACAGAAAGAGTGGCTAGTGGCTTAGCCCCCTCCCCCTTTTTGGACTAACATGTATTGACTGTCATACAAAATAGAATAAGTTTGACTTTGTTTACACGGTACATCGGCCCAACTTGTTCATCGCTATGGATGTCTAGTCTGCATTTCAAATAATGGAGCATAATTTGATAGCAGTAAGATGGCATGAATTATGTAGCCAGACATACTGTAATAATTCACACAACATGATACCTTCAGTGGACATGTTGCTTATTACATCTGCCAGTACTGAAATACTTGTTCAGCACTCAAGAGATTAAACAATTACTGTAGACACAGATTGGTAGTTCCTCTTCTTTGGATAAGCACTGCTTTTTGTTAAGTGCTGTTGTCAATGAACACTTTTCAGGCAGTGTATGCACACTTGAGCTATGTCTTTTGGCTGTGTGTGTCTGCTGTTTCATTAGTTCAATATAGTATTCACTAAGACTTATTGATGAATTAGACAAACATGAAGTATAGCTGATTTTAGAAAGAAATATTTTGGTACTTCATTATTTCATGCATATGCCTTTATGGGATTTAAGTTTTGAATATACTACACAGAGATTTCTAAGTAAATAACTAGAAACCCATCCAGCTCCCCCCCCCCCCCCCCCTCCCTGCCCCAATTAGACATTTAAAGTTTATTTATACAAATATATTCTCGATTATGTACATAAAACAAATGAGTAAATAGAGAGGAAATATGAAATAGCTAAATATAAGTTTGTTAGCAATAATTAGCACACACTGATACTAAATGGATGTTGTGCACGTGCAAGTTAGTTTTCATCTATGATTAGCAAGAAAGGCATGAATGTGTGAATAGTTACAAGTGCATAAAATAAATTGAATTTATCTCTGTATTCACGATTATGTTTCTTGAGGTGTTGAAAATTTCAAAAATGATATATCATCACATGATTCGATTGGATTCGGTTGTACTGTCAAATCATATGGACGACGCATTTTGTCTAATATGACATGGTCACCAGAGCATATCTTTCCCGATCGTTCAATTTTAATAACTTTTTTCATAATTATGTGTAAGTATTTTAAAGTATAGGATATTTTAACATTTTTATCTACCCCATTTTTGATATTTATTAATCTATATTTCTTCCCCTGACTTAGGTTTAGGACTAGTTCATTATTACCATCACATTCTTTTGTTATAGTCACAGATTTATGACAGTCAAAATTCTCATCAATTGTGATCGATTGACTAGATAGAAGAAAAGATTCTGCATTTCCTGTATTTCCAGATCCATTAGATTGCTGTGAATCAAATATTAATTCCAATGCTGCTATTGATGAATCTAAACATACATCAATATCAATTCCTGCAACAATATTGAGAGTATTTTCATCTATGTATTTAAATATTATCTCTCCATCTTGTAGTTCTAGACAACACATAATTTTAGCACTGTGTCCTTTCAGTGTCACTGGCTGTCCTAGTTCATAATCTTCACATCCTGGAATTTCAAGTTTAGGTGGCGCACCTTCAGTGATTTTTAGAGTGGTGGTGTTAGTCACAAGATAGGATTTTTTGTCACCTTCAGTGGGAGTGATAGTCACATAACTATCATAGTGAATGTGTGAGCCAAGGTCCTCGTCACTAGCCAAGTGTTTAGCAACACAACAGGGTAAGTACAAACAACACATTTCTGAGATGCTTTCAATGTCATCATATCGGGCCAAAGTAGCAGAAAATGTGTTGTCCTGTTCTACACGAACTTCTATTTGAGATGCTAAATATTCATTTTTACCAATTATTAATGTGGCATCTTTTAAATTGATCTTTACAGTTCTTGCGTTTGTGCAATCAGCTAATTTTATCGTCAGTGTAACTTTTTCCAGTGGAATAATATGTATTTTATTTTTAGTTGATTGAAAAGGGGGCAATATTAGTTCAATTTCTGAGGTTGGAATCAAGTGTTTTTTAATTTCTTTTTCGTGGCTACAAATATTTACACCAACACTGGTTTCTGTTAGTCCAATAGAAAGAGTTGTCTTTTTTCCTGATGAAGTCATGATTTTAGGAGATTTTAATTCTTTGAAACTCAGAAATACTTTTAATGGTGGTAGTGGCAGTGGAGATAATTTAAGAATCTGTTCTAACCTCTTGTTGCTTTTATCCAGTTTTTTCAACATTTTTCTTGTATCCGATTCATGAAAAGAAATGATTTTGTATGATATTAAAGAGGCAAGAATGACTAAGGCAATTTGGACTATGTTTTCTAAATAATCTGGTAAACTTGCTGATGGTATTGGCAGAACATAGAAGGCAGCAATTTGGAGGGAAATGATTACTGCTCCACAAAGTCCAAAAAAAAGGGTGATGATTATCGCTAAAATTTCTTTACAGTAGTACTTGTTACAATTTTTTGTAATCTTTACAAATCTTTTGTTTTCAGTGAACTGATAAGCAAAAAATGTATACAAAGTTCTGTGCATCACGAAGAGAAAAAAAATGACAGTCAGAGCCATAATTGCAATAGATGTTGTCTTGGATGGTTCTGTTAACCAGGCAGCAAATATGTTGTCTATGTGAGCAGACACAAAAACTATTGGAAGAATCAGAATAGAAGAGCATATAAATGTGGCCAATTCTAAAAGAAAACTTAAAGGTTCAAATGTAGCAGATTTTTTAAAGAAGGGATAAACTCGCGTTACTACTACATGAATACCAATTATTAATACTGCAGCTGCAGCAACAGAGCTCTCAACTGCAACAGGAACATAATACCATCGCACAGTAAGGGGCCGTGTTGTTAAATTGGCATATTCAAAATTTGTGTTATCATATGCCTTTATAACGAAGATATCCATTGCTATTACGTAACCTGTTATGTATAATCCAGCTATTGCTGCTCCTACTACACTTGGTCGATTACTGCGATCACCAATATTTATTGTAATTTTGTCATAATAGCATAATATAGTCGCTAAACTGGGTACTGCAATAGCAACAGGTAAGAGTACACTCCCTGATAAATATGGAGTTACACTTTCATTACTATAAAGATCATTTAATTCTTCAAAACAAAGAGACTGGGCAGTAGATGTTTCGTCACGAACTACTTCAGACTCATCATTAAACTTAGAATATTGCATTATCTGAAATAAATATTTAATAGATATCACATATTTTTTTCTAAATGTTCTCTAGCTAATAGTTTTGTAATTAAAAGTCATACCTAACTGTACATTTCTATAGAGAATTTAACATATTAATTAAGCAGTTAACTATATTTATACACTTACTTGTTGGGTTAATATGTCCAAGTTGTTACCTACTTGGTTTTTACATGAACAATTGCCATCTTCATGTACTGTAATCAATTGCAGACACTGATAAGGCAGAGTTATAGTAATGTCCATTAAGTCATTTGCTGGATTGCTGAAGAGAAGAGACAAGAATTGGAAAATTGAAGGAGGTTGAATAAGAAGAAATCCTCCTATAGCCCAGACATACTTTACTGTACAATTACTGGAAAGCTCGTCCTCATTCATGAAATTGTATAGCACATTTAAGTATCTGGAAGTTGCTGCTCTTGGAGGAAAGAAGGCCCTATTGAGCTCTCCTTCATTGGATCTATTGTTGTACAAAGCGTATTCTAATTCCGACAATAGTGTGCAATTATTAACTTGAGCTGTACAGCTGACTGCACAAATCAGCAAAATAAAAGTATAACTTATAAAACTCATTTTGCTGAAAGACACTGTATTTGTAAGGGTGTAGCAGACTTAATATGTGACCGTCTACAGGAAAACCGGGCACAACGCGGCACCCTTCGAAAAATTTTTTTTTGCTCTTGCAGAGTTGTCGGCGTCCAGATATTGAGCTCTCCAAGTTTTATCGTCGTAGCTTAAGTCGTTCCCACTATAATAGACCTATAGGCTTGAAACAATACATTTTTAAGAAATCAATCGATCTGTTCTCGATATTTGCGCACGCCACGTTGTGCCCAGTTTTCCTGTAGACGGTCACATATATATGCTGGGGTTAAAAATATTCATAGTTTAGTCTTGAGAGAGTTTACTGAAATTCATGAGTAGTACCTGACACAGTGACAATTTGGAAATTGTAGTAAACCATATTCTCCAGAGAACTCACCACATACACACAAACTTAGGTACCTCATGATTGGAACACAGGACATCCTGTCACTCTTTTTTTTTTGTGTTGAATTGTACCACATCAAAAGGCAAGACACGGCACTATTCACCAGTTAATAGTTACTACTATCACCTCATGCTCCCTATAGCATCTTAGGGAATGCTTTGTTGTTGTTATCACTTAATGCTCCCTAAAATCACAGGAGATGTTCTACAACTAAGTAAGTATGGATTTGGAATTGTTGATTCTTCTAAGTCACCTGGACTTGAATGCATGCCAATTTTAGACAAAAGAAATGCAAATAAATTGCTTTCCATCATACAAACATAGTTAAAGAATGAAAGGTTATCTTTTTAATCAGCGCATAAGCAAGCTATTTAGACAAATTTAATTTGTCTATGTAAATAGCTTGCTTATGCACTGATTAAAAAGTTAAAGATAAAAACAATTTTAAGTGGAAGTTGGGGGGGGGGGGGGGGGGGGGAATACAACATTATGAAAATATAATGGCTACAGACTGTATGCAATATGAGACTCAACAATACTCTTCCTTATAACCTATCCATCATGTGACCCACTAATTTAACCTGTTATATTTACATTGCGTTTAAAAAGTATGTATATATCTTGATACACAAAATCATGCTTAAATTTAAGGTATTTCAAAGAACACCTTACAGGACTTGTCTTTACAAAAAAATAATAATGGTAAGTGTGCTGCAGCCATCAGTTATATACAATGGTTAATGTTATTCATTATTTAGTCATGGGGGACAATTGCAAGAATTTATACACAGTCTGACATTGTTATGACCAAAATAAGTCATAGAAAGTAGTAATGTCGTTGAGATGCAATGATTTCTAGTAAATGAGCAACCACACCCTGTTATAGAGGCATAGTGAGTATTAGTGTCTTAACCACCTGCCACTACAAATGATGCCATAAAAACTTAATTTATGAGTTGCACTATACATGTACTACTGGTAAGCAATTTTGATCCACCAAATTTAGAATGTACATTATTTAGGGTTTCATTGATTGGGGAAGAACTAATGCTAACCTTGTATTGAGGGTGTGTAGCCAGTGAAGGGAGGACAAGGAGAAGTAGTGGACAATAGCCTTACTAGTAAGAGAATGGGGGATTAGAGAAATTGAAAGAAGTTTGTGTAGCAAACCATATTTTCTACAGAACTTGCCACAAACACGCACTGACTTATGTCACACCTACCTAACCATGAATATAGTTCATAAGCACACTCTAGTACATCACTTAATTAATGCTTCCTAACATCACAGTGTCTGACATTGTGACCAAAAGAAGTCATGGAAAGTAGTAATGATGTTGAGATGCAATAATTTCTAATAAATGAGATACCACCACACCCTTTTATAGAGACATAGTCACTGTTTATGTCTTAACCACCTGACACTACAAATACTGCTTAAAAGCTTAACTTATGAGTTGTACTATACTACTGGTAAGCACCAAATTAACTTAGTTATCTGCATGCTTGCCACGATTTTGGTGGCAAACTGTGAACAAAAATGGGTATAGTGGTGACATGTATATACTTTGTGGCAAAAGTTTGAATTAAGTAAAGCAAACTAGAAAAACGCTATGTAGTGTGAAGTGGTAAGAAGAGCCAGTTTGGTTGGATGGTGAATGTATTTTATCGTCAATACTGAGTACAGCAAGTTAATTTTAAGAAAGAATAAGTTAGGAATATTTTCTATTGAGGGGGAGGAGAAGGACTTTCGCTAGGATACATATATTTCCCTCTATGAAATGCTGTTGAGGTTGAAAGCTTGTATAAAAGTCTATTCCGAATCTGCTATATCTATTGATATGGTGATCTATTTTAGTTGAATTAGACTGTTACCCGGCACAGTAAATGGGCTGGCTATTTTGTGTAAAAGTCAGAAATTTTGATTTAATTTGACTTATAAAGCAAATAGACTTGCACCTTTTTGTATTACTTTAGATGGTCAGAGTTTTATCCAGGATTTTGGCTGGAGTGGGGAGACTTTTAGTGTTCAGCCATACTCATGTTTGTAGCTAATATATGATACACATAAACAATATTCACTTCACACTGATTATTGTGTGGTCCTGTGCACTAAATGGTTAACTTCAGGTGGTAGCATTGGGGGAAATTTTTAATCAAATTAATGAAAAAAATTCTGAGAGGGTAAACTTAGCTGGGGGATAGAGATTCAAGAGACTGCCCCTCTCTGTGAAACTGTGATGTTTAGATATTTCCTCTTACTATGCTTGTGTCTAAGTTGATTGATTTTTTTAATTTTTATTTTTAGAATAGCCAATAAGAAATACAAAGGATTCAGGCGACGACAACTTCAATCTAGTCCACACAGGTCAACCGAAACAGCAAAAGAAAAAAATGGTCAGATGATCAGATGGTGGGAGCTATTCAGGCTGTTATAAATGATGGGCTTTCAATGAATCAAGCAGCTGATAACTACCAGGTTCCTCGTAGTACTCTTAAGGACAGACTTAGTGGAAGAGTGACACATGGCGTCAACCCCGGTCCAAAGCCATACTTGACAAAAGATGAAGAGCAAGGTCTTGCAGATTATCTTATAAGTGCTGCTAACATTGCGTAGGAAAGACTCGTAGAGATGTCCTTTGCTTAGTTGAGATATACCTTCGGCAAAAAGGGTCTCTGAAAGCACTTTCAGTCAGTATGGGCTGGTGACATAATTTTATGAAACGTAACTCATCCCTTCGACTTCGCATGGGTGATTCTACGGCTGGAGTAAGGATGGATGCCATGAATGAAGAAAACATGAAAAACTACTTCGAATTGCTGAAGAAAACACTGGATGACCATGGTTTTGACAAGCACCCTGAATCTATCTATAACATGGATGAACCAGGTATGCCTCTTTGTCCTCCTCCACCTAGAATAGTAGCAAAAAAGGGACAGAAAAAGGTTCGCTATCGTACATCAGGCCAGAAGTCACAAGTAACAGTGATTGGATGTGGTAGTGCTACAGGACAAGTCATACCACCCTTCATTACTTTTTCTGGAAAACAAATGCATTTATTATGGACTCTGAATGGTGTGAATGGTTCGCGGTTTGCTGTTAGTGACAATCTCTGGATAGATCAAGAATTGTTCAAGTTCTGGCTCAGTGATCATTTTCTACCCAATGCATCGTCTGGACGCCCACTTCTCCTATTGCTTGATGGATGCAGTTCCCATTTTGAGCCATGTACAATTCAGCATGCTCGTGACTGGTGTAGTTATGCTATGCTTGCCACCACATACTACACACGAATGTCAACCCCTTGATACAAGCTTCTTTCGCTCACTCAAGTCTCACTGGCAAGATTTTTTGTCATAGATTTTATCAGACTAATCCTGGTAAAGTGATTAGCTACCAAGTTAAATTTCAATTTAGTGCGCTTAAACCAGCCTGGGAGAGTGCTGCAACTCCTGCAAATCTTGTTAATGGCTTCAAGAATTGTGGCATATATCTCTTCGATCCATCTGCAATATCGATTGTCACTCATACAGATGAGTCTGTACATTTGAACTTAAAATACAAATGAACCAGAAGTTGTTGAGGCTGTAATCAATCAGCACATTGCCAACCCTTCCCACTCCTCCACTCCCCCAAGCTGAATCTATAAAATTCACCTTATTTTACGCACTTCAGCTAAACATTTGGTTTTAATTAAGTGCCTGAAGGTAACATTTATCACATTATAGTGAATATTAGTGAGCAATGTATCAACTTCTGCTAATATTAAAACTTGTGAATAAAAAAATTGAACCCCATATGAAGCTTGTACCTTAACCTGAAACGCTAAAATATATACCTGTCTAATACTCCATAACAAATTGTCAATATATTTCCAAATTTGGGTATGGTTTCAAGGATAAGGTCAATTCTAATTCCTGTTGCTACTGCGATATTTCCTTTTTTTATCATGTTTTATTTTGTGTCACTTTTTTTCAGGCTGCCATAGCATTAGCTCATGGGTAGTTGGCTTTACCTTATGTATTGTACGCTAAATTTATATTAAAAAAAAAAGAAGGAAAAAACCTGATATTTTAACTCTCTAAATGAAAGCCTGTCTGTGGTAAGGGTTTTATTATTTGGTACTAGTTAAGGACAACTAAAGTTTGTACACAGTGTACTTGTTGAATATTATGGTACTCATAACTAAATGTTTTGACCTAATCTACTGGAGAAGTGGATTTGATCAGTATGCTGTTAAATTGATTATATTTTTTCCTTAGGTGATGGACCACTTACTACCAGTGTGTCTATCGAATGCGAGGCAAATGACCATAGTAATGATCAAAGGAGCATTACAGGACATTGTGAAGAAGATTTAGTTGCTGATCAGTCAGCTGGTACCTCAACAACCTTCACCCTTGAAGAGGAACTTCTTTTTGCTCAACGTTTGGAAGAAGGATATGACTTGGTTGATCCTAAGTACACAGAATGGCTCAAATACAATGTTCCAGAACACCACAATTCCCTGGCTGTTACAACACTCACTGAATTGCCTACTCAAATCGCAGTCACCACACATTCAGGATCCACTTCGCATGTCACAGCAGATGTCTTAGCAGGTACCACACCCCTGGGATCAAGTTCGCACGTCACAACAGATGTCTTAGCAGGTACCACACCCCTGGGATCAAGTTCGCACGTCACAACAGATGTCTTAGCAGGTACCACACCCCTGGGATCAAGTTCGCACGTCACAACAGATGTCTTAACAGGTACCACACCCCTGGGATCAAGTTCGCACGTCACAGCAGATGTCTTAGCAGGTACCACACCCCTGGGATCAAGTTCGCACGTCACAACAGATGTCTTAGCAAGTACCACACCCTTGGGATCTAGTTCGTACATCACAACAGATGTTGTAGCAGGTACCACACCCCTGAGATCAAGTTTGCTCGTCACAGCAGATGTCGTAGCAGGTAGCAAGCCCCTTAGATCCCTTTCTCACATCACAGTCCCTATGGCCTCTGGATCCACTACTCAGGTTTCAGGTAAGAATTAATGGTGTTTTGCAGTAACATATTTTTTCATTAAATGATAAGAACTCTCCATAAATTTTTTTCTGAAGACCAAAATTTTGTTCAGAAAACTTTTTTTTTGGTAGCATGAAGTCTGTACATGTAATTTTTAAATGATTTTTTTGGCAGATCGCATTTTTTGTTAATCCCAGATAATTCGAGAGAAAGATATAAGTAGCTATAGTAACTTAGGCAGAGCTATGATTTTTCATTTGCATACGATGTTACCTATGTTATCATGTGAGACTGTCTACGATAAAATTGAGCTCAATGCAGCACACGTGAATTGGGGAATAATAATCAATTGAATCCAATAAGCCTACCAAGGGGAATTTGATTAGGTCATATATTGTGAGCGGCTAAGGCAATGAAACTCGATGCTGATAAAATGTGTTAGTTCAAAAACAGTTAATTTTTTATGGAGGCCGCGTTGTGCCCTATTTTCCTGTAAATGGTTTCATATAGAAAAAAGTTTGTCCCAACTGTCCCCAAACTAAGTGCTGTCTAATGAACAATAGAACATCAAATCTATGGACTGACTATAAACAAAAAACAACTACAGGAAACAAAATTCACTCATTTGTCTTTGTAACTGATATTTCAGGGTTCAAACTTTTCAAGTTACGCCTCCATTTCAATTTGACTCCTGCTGTCCAGGTAACACTGGCTGTACTACTCCTCATGGGGTGTTTCCTAGAGGAAGTGTTCAGTTACACCCTTGTACACCCTTCATTATACCAAATTGAGTGTTGTGATATACCCATGTTCAAGGACCAAGTGTTCTACTACACCCCTATCAGAGCTCATAATGCACCAATTATGGTGTTATTGATACTCTACCAATGGGGTGTTGTGATACTCCCTTAAACTAGCTACTACAACACTCCAAATGGCATTCACAATACTCACTTTATAGCCATATGTTTTAGCGTAAGACCTCATTTATCAGACCAAGTTTGCCCCATGAACCATAACTCATTCGCTGAATGATTTAAAAATTTATTGTTTCGACCAATCATGAGGTTAGTCTGGCGTAGCCAGACCCTTTACCAGACGCTACGCGGGGGAAGGTCACGTTACTTTTTAGCAACTTTTGCATGCAGATGCAATGGAGAAATGCTACAGATGTGGAAAAAATGTTTCTATAGCTAAGGAGAGAAAGCAGAGGCGATTACTTTGTAGTTCTGCTGCAGAAAGAGTTGTGAAGAGTTTAATATTCTTTTTTCAATTGGAAGGTTTGAAAGTAGACTCTGAAACCCTCAGAAGAGGATACATTTGCAGGCCTTGCATGAGGCTCATAGAGA
>WLWD01002523.1_pt1 | contig 66844 bp, 56 predicted proteins | sample 6712731 | NCBI WGS metagenome assembly WLWD01 (sample SAMN12718690, study PRJNA576275) | sponge metagenome | isolation source: marine sponge | host: Mycale hentscheli | place: New Zealand: South Island, Marlborough, Capsize Point | collected 2014-11-01 | reverse complement strand
CGCTGAGGGTTAAATATAGCAAGAGTCAGATGAATGTTAGAGTGTGCGTGTTACGTGTATGTGTGTGTGTGGGGGGGAGGGGGGGAGGGGGAGGGGTGTACATCTTTATTAGTTCATTAAATGTTTAGAATGTTCACTTGAAACTCAGCTCGTGGAAGATGATTGAATTTGTGGGTAGCATACAAGATGAATAGGTATAGGAAGCTAATATAAGTGGTCCCAGGCACTCAGGTGGGTGGGAGTCCTGACTGGAAAGGACTGAAAAATGGGAATGAAGGGATGAAAAGAGGTTTGTGAGTATGAAGAGAAGGAGGTGTGGTTTTATAAAGTAGGAAAGTGAGAATAGAGTGGGAGATTTTGAAAGATTGGGTTTAAAAACAAAAGAAAGAGAGATAAGACAATTGGGAAGACAAGAGATTGAAGAGGAGGAAGGCAGGCAAGTTGCATGAAGGCGTGGGGAAGAAATAATGAGTAGGCCTGTCTTACACACTACACAATATAACACTGCAAAGCCACACCTCTTTATGTTCGTCTCACAGCTAACCAACACTGGTTTCTCCCTGTAGCTGTACCAGAGCAGGATCATCTGGATCATCTGGTACTTCATATTTAGTAAGCTAATGAAATGTTGCAACCATAAAACAATCTGCATATTATTAGGGTGGTATACAACAGGATGGTATATATATATATATATATATATATATGGGTGGGTATGTCAGGGTGGTATACATCAGAGTGGTATATCTCAGGGTGGTACATATTAGAGTGGTATATATATCAGGGTTGTATGTATCTCATAGTGGAATATAGCAGGGTGGTATATATCAGGGTGGTATATATCAGGTTGATATATAAGGGCGTATATATCAGGGCGTATATATCAGGGTGGTATACAGGGTGATATATAAGGGTGGTATATATCAGAGTGGTATATAGCAGGGTGGTATACAGGGTGATATATAAGGGTGGTATATATCAGGATATATATCAGGGTGGTTGTACATGGTTTGAACTTTATACACTAATGCATATACCTAACTAACATCTATTTTTATTTATTTTTAATTTACTCTTAATCAGTCAGTTTTTACAGTATTTTTAACCTGATGCTACAACAATAGCTGGTGACTACAGAAATTGCCTCTGCAGTTGTTGAAGTTGAACAATGATCACCCATAATCCTCTAGTCTCCATGACAACTGCTACTTGGATGAATAAAAAGGGAAGACAAAATATTAATGTAATGGCACACACACACACACACACACACACACGTAGAGCTATATAGATGCCATATTAGGGCATGCACATACTGCTGCCAAACCAAAACAGCACAATGCAGGCAATAGTGCACAGTTTACCTTCAAACAGCCAGCAGGTGGTTTCCCCCATACCCTCCCTCCCTTTCTCTCTCTCCATGACCTGGGCGGGTCCCCGCATCATACCTCACATACTTTTTCATCAACTGACCACATCTAATTAACAGGAACATCAACTTATATCCAGCTAGGTCCAAGTCAACTGCCAAAATGAAGTCCTCCCCAATTACTAGTTAGCGCCTCCAAAACTGGCTCCTGACCACTCTGTACCGGACAATGGAACACTTGATAGCTGTTCCTGTCTATGAATCTAATTGAATGAAGTATGTCCTGACTAATACGCTACTACCTTTCTCTAAGCACTTACACAAATAATAATTAATATTAAATAATAATAAAAATAAAATAATAATAATAAACAAAAACAGCAATCAACAATAATAGTAATATGATCCAGTCATTCTCAGCTTAAATAATTATAATAATAGCAATTTTTTCTCTTTTTAACAGCCAATATAGTTAATTATAACTTAACCCGACATTTCGACTTCTTGCCCCCTAAAGAGGACTTTGGCAAGAAGTCTAAACGTCGGGTTAAGTTATAATTAACTATATTGCCTGTTAAAAAGAGAAATATTTGCTATTATATAATAATAGTAATAGTAGAGCGTGTGATAAATGTCAGTTTTTCTTCCCCAATTATAATCAGTTTATAAACAAGTTAAGCACAGTGGCATAGAAAGAAAAAAAAAGTCTTGATCTACCACCACCTGTCCTGTCACTAAAGGCCGACACGGGGTCCTGAGTGAAGCCTGGGGCCTCTTGGTCGCTTCTTCTTCTTCTTTGGTGGCACCTTCTTGTCAGCATAATCACTGGGCTCCTATCATAAACAACAACAATAAACAACAACAAGTGTTGTTATGACCTGCTCTACGTAAGCAGGTACTCGATCGACAGCTGGAATTAAACTTCTACCATCTCATTCATGCCTCAAGCTATATATATAGATCCATCAAATTGGTTGCCTGGGGGGATGGGGAGTGGGGTGAGGGAGCAACCATCTATGCTGCATAGCCTGGTTCGTTTCACTGAAATTTCCACGGATATCAAATTAGCAGCATATAATCTTTATTGTGCATGCATGTAGGACATTTCTAACCGAACCAGTCACGTTTCAACATCGAGTGCAGTTTGATTACAGGGCCTGAGGCTCAGCAGTGGGAGGAAATGACGCAGGCATAATATTCCGGGAAAAGCTGTTTTCTCAGGTTGGTATAACTGGTAAAAACAACACCAGCCAGTCATTCCTATGGAAACACACCACTAATAGCCTCCACATGTAGCTACTTCCACTTTCATTTAGCATTGATCTACTTGTAACGAAGAGGGGAGGGGCCACTCTGACGAGATGGAAATGGCGTAGAGAATACAATAACTACATGTAGAATAACTTACTGATGCAGTGCTCTGACGGAGTCGGTAAGGATTGACATAATCTTCATCTTCGGGAATAAGACCCATTTCCTGTGACATCTGCATGACAAGTATATACACAAAGGCTCATGTGTATGTGTGTGTGCGAGTGTGGTACACGTGTGTGTGGTGGATGTGTGTGCAAAGTAGCAAAGGCAAAAGGCACACAGCTACGTTAATTGAACTATTTGTCTTGCCTCCTGAGAAGATGTAGAACTGATCCAATTATTTCACAACAGACTGAACATGCTAGTTAAATTCAAATAGCCACGGAGGAAAATGGATGTCATGGATAAGGGCTAGGAGACAAATGGAAACAATAAGGGAGGGTACAAATGGAAACAATAAGGGAGGGCACATTTGGGAAGCGAAAGAGAGGAGAATACGAGATAACAAAGAGGCAAAACAGACAGAGAGAGAGGAAGATGAGAAGTGCTTCAAGTTTATTGATTCCACATTTCTTTGTCTTCATTGTTTATTTAATCTAACAGTAATGGAGTAAACAATGAGATCACAAGTACTTGGCAACTTCAACAATCTCTTGAGAATGGGCAACACTCAGATCACATGTTTGCTTGCCAGAGCCACTGAAAGGACCTTAGCTACCCATGGGCAAGATGAGCGGGCCCTAACACTTCCCTTAAAGCAATTAGTGCTGGCTTAATTTATAATTTAGTAAAGTCAGTAGATGACAAGCACGAGAAAACTGTTTACTATAGTATCCCAACAGAGTCAAGGAGCTGAAATAAATACACGCCCACCTTGTGTCCTGTTCTCTCTGAGAAGAACCAAACAAACACTTCAGACTAGTACACAGAACCCAGGTACTGAGAGGGCTGCTCCAAACTGTTGACTCAGGCTGTTGTCGTATAATTGGCCTCCTATATATTTTGGAATACTTCTTATCCACCAGTGAGATAACAGCTTCTTTTTTTTTCTTTCTTTTTTTTTTCTTTTTTTTTAATGTTTTGATTCTGTTTGGTGTGGACAAAGTGTGTCTTGTATTATACTCTTTAGATGTGTTTTTTCCAAAAAGGTGGACGGAACAAAGTGATTGACTATAGTCTAGCTCTGTGGTTTACATCTAGTACTGCTTGTGATTATTGTTTCAGGAAATAAATTAAGCCAATGCCCAAAAGTGTGTGTATGTAAATAAATAAAAGGGTAGAGGTATAATTTAAGTAGGTTAGCCCAATTGAGATATCACATCTATAAATCTCGTACTGAATAATGATATAAAAAACAACAACAAAAACAGCAACAAACTATGTATATATATTATAATGAATGCAGCTGCAGACTCACCAGACGTAGCTGAGTGGCGTGGTGACCAGAGAACAAAGATTTGGACGCATTGCAAAACTGGACCGCCTCCTGCAGCAGCGGCCACCAATTATCCTGGTACTTTCTAAATATCTGAATACAAAATATTGAATTCTGTAAGTCTGCAGTCCATTGAATGCTATATTACACGTGCTCCATTTTCTACCTGACATCTCAAGATCAGAGTTGATGACTATATAACTGATTGACACATAAATATGTACACTCAGTGAAATTACATTATTGTAACTATTTAGCCAATTAGAAGTTAGATACGAGGTGTGTCTCTTTTAAGAGTGGACCACCAAGTGCTATATTTGTGTTACTATGGTTGGTTGCTATGACTTCAGCACGACACATAACACTATGTGATGCTACTGAAGGATCCAACATAAGCTAAAAAAAATAGATTCCTTTCTTTCTTCCATAAGCAAGCACTGTGCCACTGGTCAGCTATATAATTTATATGTTGTATGTATTAGTATGAGTAATAGCACGGGTAACCGTGCTATTGACCCCTAATAGCACAGGTTACCCGTGCTATCACTCGCTAATAGTAGGCCAGCTTTTTAAAAAGTCTTTTGCAATTGTAGCTACACTGTATCGTTCACTCACTATCTCCTTATTTCAGGATTAGCTTCCTCTGGAACTTTATTTTCATTGTACGACTCCTCCTAATCTGTTGTAAAACATTCCGTCTAATACGGGTAGAGGTTCTGTGGTAAAGAAGGACATTGTCTCCAACTAGAAACTACTGGAACTGTACGTTTCCAAGGTTAACGCTCTACGCGTGCGCACTTACCCGTACTATTTCACTTAGCTACCGAGGTATTTCACTTAGTTTCCACTTAGTTACCGAGGTATTTCAATTAGTTACGTGCTATTTCACTTTCCCCGTGTGATTTCAATTGAACAGCGATTTTCCCCATACATTTTTGAATGGGCAACTTACGCGCCGTGCTATTAAGTATTAATTAACTCACAGAATGCTCAGACTGACTCGGTGGTGATGTGAACACTAGCCAAACTCAACTTATTGATTCTTATTATCATCACCATTATCATCATTATCATCATCACCACCACCACCACCATCATAATCATAATCATTTTAGCACCATCCTGTAGAGCTACAGCCGGCTCCTGATCAGAACTTAGAGCTGTTCAAACATTAGGTCTCGCCTCAAGTCTGTACATAAGGTAAAGGGTCTCAAATATAGCAAACTAGTTTAAATCTACTTGAGTGTCCATGCATAATGGGTTAATTCCGTGACCCATAGATATGGGTGTACCTTAGAGCCCGACTATTTAAGGGAGGGTTGAAAATATTCATACTGCTGGACCTCCGATGCACACGTAAGACGCCAGTGCTGTGGATGATACACATTAAGACAAATAGAAACTGAAAAATTTTAGGAAACTTTTTAAAGTTCAAGAGTAGAAGAACTGGTAAATAACTTAAAGGTGTTACTGCTGATCAGAATAAATAAATCAAAGAGGGGTGAGGGGTGGGGGAGAAGAGAGGGAGGGGGAATGCCATACCATGGTGTGAACTTCAAATTGGTTTAAGGTTACTCTTAAACCAGCCATGATAATCACACAAATATTATCCAGAATACAAGCACCTAGATGACAGAGTGCCATGAGTAATGTTAGTCTGCAGAGACCTGATCCAAAAATTAACTAATTAGACACAGGTCAGCCATTAGGCTGTTCACATGATTGTGGGAATCACATGATCTGCTGTCCACATGATTGTGGGAATCACATGATCTGCTGTTCACATGATTGTGGGAATCACATGATCTGCTGGATGTATCACATACACGGTGAAGGAGATAGCGATGGCCTCAATGCTATGTCAGGCGGAGCATGACTCATATATCAGTGGCCTTAATATTAAAAAAAACAACAACAACAAAAAAAAAACAACACATTCGGGTTCCCTGTATGTGAGAGGGCTGAATGGCAGATGAGCCATTGTTGTAATCACTTGTACGGCAACAGCAACCAGAAAAGCTGACTATATGACTTATTTGCAGTAATTTATGCATGAGAAAACAAACAAACAAACAAATAGACAACGGCAGCATTACGCACGGTTGATCGAAACCTGAAAAAGGATTAAATGTCCCCCCCCAAAACCATAGCTTCGGCTCATCAAAGCATATGATCTAGAAAGAGAAACCAACAAACATTACATCAAACAGTATCGCTGGTGCCAGCACTAAACATCTTCACAAGGAATACATATCACTAATTAAAAAAGGTGTGGCCAAACAAATAATTAACAACCATAAAGACTCCTGGTCTTTTGTATTATCTCATGAGGTGAGAGCATTTCCCCAACATTGTTGGGAATGTGTAAGTGCACGTACATTATTCTGTAATGGCACACTTGGCCGCTATCCCGCATTACACTCTGACCTTTAAGTCGCTGTTTGTTTATCTCTGGATCTGAAAAGAGAGCAATTCAAGGCATCTAGTAATGGCAGGACTCACTCTCTCCTTTGAAACACTTGTGCTTGAAACTTGCAAGAACACACATTCTTGCAAGTTTCAGGTGAATATCTGGACTGATCTTGCCTGAATCCTACAGGTGAATATCTGGACTGATCTTGCCTGAATCCTACAGGTGAATATCTGGACTGATCTTGCCTGAATCTTGCAGGTTTAGGTTCTTGCATGATCTTTCTTCATAAGATCACACCAGACTTTTCTTAATTATCTTACAAGATTTTGCCAATTTTCTAAGGGAAGACATTATACGATGCTTTACCTAATGCCTCACCTAATGTGGGGAGGGAAAACACACACACACACACACACTACACACACACACTCTCTCTACACACACACACACACTACACACACACACTCTCTCTACACACACACACACACTACACACACACACACACACACACTCTCTACACACACACACACACTCTACACACACACACACACACACTCTCTACACACACACACACACTCTACACACACACACACACCACACACACACACACACACACACACACACACACACACACACACTACACACATGCAAGCACATTTGAAGATTCAACCAGCATCCTTTCCTGCATCCCATGATGGTCACACCACATGCCAGGTAGTCATGTGATATATCAGGTATGCACACATATGGTCAGCTGTAACTGATTGATGTGAGGTCCATCACCTGAATCTGTTGATTCAAAGAAATTGAAATGGAGACGTACATTGCTCTATGTTTTAAGGAATTATACTTTTTTTTTTTTTTTTGCATAAATAGATTCAGTGATAAATAGTTATAATTTGGGGAGATTGAATGAAATGTTCAACATCCCAATATTGAATTATTTATTGTGATATCACCAGATTGCCAGATTAAAAAAAAAATAAAATAAATAAAAAATAAATAAAAATAAAAATCATTAGGTGAATTTTTGGGTGTTTGGTCATCTATATGTAATACATTTGTGTATGACAATGCCAATGTGTGTATTTAATATTCATGAATAATTCATTAGCTAAGCAAGGCAGGCAGAGCATCAGAAACTGAATCGGTAAAGCATCATCACATTCATATGAGTAATAGCCGTGCTAGTTGGGATTACTAGTACAAGTAATGCAATTGAAATAGTATGAGCTGAAGCTGAGTGATTTACGAGTGCTATTGATCCCTGACAGCACAGGTTACCCGTGTTATCACTCGCTAACATAGGCCAGCTTTAAAAAAATCATTTGCACTGTACAGTAGCTACACTGTATCGTTCACTCATTATCTCTTAATTTCAGGATCAGCCTCGTCTGGAACTCCATTTTCAACCTATGGCTCCTCCTAATCTGTTGAAAAAGTCTGTCTAATACGGGTAGAACTTCTGTGCTAAAGAATGACATAGTCTCCAAACTAGAAACTACTTGAACTGTACATGTCTTACCCGTACTATTTCACTTAGTTACATGCCATTTCACTTTCCCTGTGCGATTTCAGCTATTTTTCCCATACATTTTTAATGGATAATTTACGCGCCATACTATTAAATAGACTAAGACGATAGTGGTGTCGTGGTAGGTAAAGTGTCGTTACTTTGAGTAGAAGGCAAGGAAACGACTATTGTAGCACGTGAAATTGGTGAAGAAAGGAAAGCAAAAGTTGATAAAGCATTCAAAGGGAAAGGCAATAGTTCCACAAAGCCCAAGTCCACAATTATGGATAGAAGGACAGAGAGACTGAGAAGCAGGAAGGGGTAGACAAAGGAGAAAAGAATGCATGACTCAAGAAAAAAAAAAGAGCTGAATAGAGGAAAGGGCTCAGGAAGAAAGAGAGCAGGAAAGGGAAACTAAACTGATATAACTAAACCTAGTGGTGGAGGATAAAAATGCCTCATGCTACTGCATTCCTAATTTGCAAAAAATTATGCACCCTGTGTGGCAGCAGGGGCATGCTAGTACTATAAATAAGTTGTATATAAAAGCCAGCATCAACATCACAATACTTCTCTCTCACACTCCCAGTCTATGATACTGGCAACCCTGTACCTAACACCAAGTAACTGCACCTGCTTTGTCTTGTCAGGCATCCTCAGGAGAATATCACCAAAAAATGCCACATTCTCAAATATTTTACCAATCACTGCAAACATAAAGGAAGTAATAGAAATAGTTTATTAGATGAATAAGTTATCTTTGCTTTTCTAATGCCTTAATGGATCGCCACACACGTACATATGCTAGTCTTAAGTCTCTCAGACACAAACTAATAATTTCCCATTATAAAGAAACCCCTATACTCCCTGCAGGTGAATAGATGACATCCCACTGTAATAATAATAATAATAATAATAATAATCTATATAATAATACACTTATGTGTCAGTAATGACGATGATGGTGACCTACGACAGTGTGTATTCATGAATAATTCATAAGTTTAAACAGTTTGGTAAATTATCGTCGTTACTGGCATGGTTAAGGTGTCGTTATTACTGGAATGGGTAAAGTGTTGCCACATTCAGTAGAAGGCGGTTAATTGCAACTAAAAAGCAGGTGGAATCAGAGAGGAAAGGCTGGGTAGGTTTCATAAAAGTATGACAGAGAAGGCAATTATTTTAGTTCACAGTCATAATAGAAGGCTGGACAGAGAGATTCAGAAGCAGGAGAGGTAGACAAAGGAAAAGGGACTCCATGACTCAAGAAGAAAGAGCTGAAGAAAGGAAAGTGGGGATAAGAAAAGCCGAGATAGTTCAGAAAAAAGAGAGCAAGAGAGGGAAACTAACCACAATGGTAGAGAATGATAACTGGGCAAGATAACTTGTGCTACTGCATTCTTATTTTGCAATACGTCAAGCGCCACAGTGGCGGGGGTATTTGTTAGTAATTAATAATATAATAGTAATGGTAATAATAATAAGTATTAAAATATAGTACTACTAATATTTTTGTTTTGGTACCCTTTACCAACCAAAAAAATGGTGAAAAAAAAGTTGTCAATCTGGTATTGCTCATCTAATCAAAATTCAAGTGGCATGCTTCAGTTAATGGCAAGCTATGTTGAATTTGTTCATTGTGGTAAAGGGTCGTTATTTCCAATACTTTCCCACCCCCCCCCCCTTTTTTTTCCTTTTTCTTTTATATATTTCTGGTAAGGGATTTCCAGTGAATAGAACCACTCTGTGCGACAAAGAGGCAGTTTCTCAAGACTATCAACCACACAAGATAGCACCAGCAGGCAATGTTGTGTTCTGACCAATGTCATTAGCCAAGGGGTACAAACTACAGCTAATCATAGGATATTACCTTAAAAAAAAAAAAAAAAACCTTTAAAAACCTGCTTGTTCATCTAAAATACCATTTTCACAAATAGCCAAATTAACACACTTCACCTTCTCGTTTCTCTTGCTCTTCTGGCAAAGGAGACCCTGGACTATATTTGAATTCTGCTACTCCAAGCATGGACTGTCTAATAACCTGCAAGAGAGAAATCCTTAGTTATTATTTTTTTCCCCTATGGTGATGTATGTATTAAACATACTGGAAAAATGGCTTCTTCAATGAGTTGAATGGTCTTGTATTGCTTCTCATAGTCATCTACAGCCCACACTTGTTCTGCTGTCTGAACTTGCTCTCTTCTTTTCAACTCGAAAAGTTTTTTGTCTAGTGAGAGAGTTAAAGATGTTTAGCCTGCTAGCTAGGTGAATTAATCAGCTAAAGATCTCGCTATACATATTTATACTCGCCATAGTTCTAGGTTTTTATTTTGAGGATACACATTTCCATATGATGGTCTGTAGATTCTGCATTGTTATCTTCACTATTAATAATGGCAACCAAACTTAGAAGTAAAGACAGCACCGAAACTTTTACTCCAACCATTTGCTTCCTCGCCTGTGAGCGTGTCCCTGTAATTACCTTATCACATTAATATTTTTTTAACTAAGGGGGTGGGGCGGGTTTTTAGTGTTTGTTGTGAAAAGTTCGTATTATATTGCGCCTTCCATCTACTTCTCTATTCTCTGTCTGCATTAGGAGTTTTGCATTAAGAGTGATCGTGCACAACAACTAATTAGCGCTCCTGCATTGGCTTTTGTGGTGTAGAGCCATACACCAGTGGCGGCGGTTACATACAATGGCCAATCCGGAAGTTGTAGTTTGCTGTGTGATAGAGGAAGGGGTAAGGTGTCGTTCCTCAGCGGGCTATACCACATTCGACAGGCGCTGGTTGAAGAACGTGTCCCAACGAAGGCAGAGGTATCAAGCTGATTCGGAGGTAAAGTCTAGATAGTCCAGACTTTTCTGTTGTTGTTGTTGTTGTTTTCAGTCTCTTTTTTGTGCCATCGTTGTGTTACTGGGCATTATATAGAGATTAAACTCTTTGTAATCCCTGAATTTACTGCTTTCATCTAGCAGTTCTTTGTGTTATAGCTATCAGGTCACAAGCATTGTTATATATAAAAGCATGCATTCTTTCAGTTGTAAGCAAGTGAGAGGGTTAACTCATGTCAGCCCGTTGCAAGGTTTCTCAGTAAGTTAGATATCTAATATACAGAATGTTTTTGCTGGGGTAGTCCACTGGGGCTCCCTCTCTATCTCTGTGTCGTATGGAGAATAAGTTGATGTGGGGACATTTGCTGTTCTTCCGGGTTCTGGTGGAAACAATTAGCTGTGTTGCCACGTGACTGGTAGGCACAAAGAATTGAATGACCATTTCATACTTGTGTCTGCCTGCAGTGATTTGGAGCTAGAGCTATCAGTTGATCTTGTTTGTGACACAGAGGACTCGATACTTCCACTAACTAGCTAATGGGCTCTGAATGTCTATCTAATCATCGCAGGAAGGGCTAAAAACAAAGCTAACTTTAGAGAACCTGAAAAGGTAATTGTCCCTGGACTATTTTCTAAGCAAAGTGGTATGGTAAAGGGTTGAGTACATGAAACTGGTGGGTTGGGCAGCAAGCACTTGGCATGGACGAAAGTTTCAGATCACCAGGTTAAAATACATATTCAAGTAGGTATAAGACTTATGGCTAGAGTTCTAGTATCCGAAGTTTTTTGGAAGGGTGGAGTAAAGTTTGGGCCGGGGCTCCATCCAAGATGTCAGATAGGGTTGATTGGTGTTACAGTCGAATATAGTTTGAGATTCCATGGGCTACACAGTCCTCTACTTCCACAGGGTTGTATGGTGCTGGTCATCTGAGGAGACTCATTAGTCAAGCTAATTTTTCCCCTCATTTTTTGAGAGTTAAAGAGGTCCACTTAGATGTTTCACTATTTCAGAATACGTAAATTTACACAACAAAACTTCTTTGTATAAAGAAATTATTCGACAGCATTGGGATAAGGCAAAAAAAAATGTTTTCTCTTGTTTTCTTCCTGCAGGCTGGCCATAATTTGGTATGTGAAAGGCATAAAAGTATCCTGATCACAATGAGAGCCAAAAGAAAGAGGAAAGACTCTGAAGAAGAGAGTGACTATCAACCAGAGGTATCAGTTTACATAAGGGCTCTAAGGGACTGGCTTGTTTTAAATTACTAGATTATTCTGACAATTACTGATAAAATGACCTTATTAGTGCTCCACATTAGACAAAGAACAGCAGCTGGTCTTTTAGGACAATTTTTTTTCTTGCATAAAGCATTATATGGCCATTTAGGAAAAGCTAACAATTGGTCAATTATCATGATTTTGGTGGGCATTATTTACCAGTGTATTGCTATCGAGGCAACTTGCTTTTGTGGGTGGGGGAGAAGTATATTAAGCAAGAAAAGTGACTGCAGTCACGGTTGGCCGTTACCTTTGATCACCACTCTCTGACAGATTGACATATGTACTGTTAGTCTTGAAAATCAGTATGATGATTTGTGGCTATTGCAGGTTGATTTCTTGCAGCTTCAAATGAACACATTGAGAAGATACAAGAAGCACTACAAGCTCCAGCTCAAGCCAGGCAGCAACAAAGTACAACTGGTTGAGGTGAGAAGTGTGTGTGTGTGATGGATGTGTGGTGTAGTGGTTGTGTCCTTGGCTCAGGGCCTGAGGTCCCAGAGTTCAAGTTCCATTCTTCCATCTAGTTTTCAATCTGCCTCCCATCAGCCCCATCAGTCCACCCAGCTTTGATTGGGATCCTGGCATTTGCTGGGGTGCAAATTCAAGGTCATGAAACAGCAGTGGGACTTCGGGTGCCCATACCACTTGCTGTGAGGAAAGGTTTTTCTCCTGCGAGTTCTTAGCCCAGCTCCAGGAGTTTGCTTGCACGGCTCACAGTGCCTGCTTAGTACTCAGGCGTCCTGGCTCTGCCAGGTGTGTACAACTGCTAGCAGTTGCAAGAGAGAGAGAGAGGGAGAGTATGTGTGTGAAGAGGTAAATCATCCTGACTGTCATCAATACTGAGGCCTTCCGTGACTTTTATTTACTACCAAGGATCTTTGCAGTTTTTTTGTTGTTGTTTTTTGTTTTTTTGTTTTTTTTGTCTTGTTACAGTGCAGGAAATGCTAAGGGTGTTAATTATTTGTATCATTATTTTGTGTAATATTAGCTAATCATTTGATAGCACTGGCATTTTGAATCGTTGAATTTTTTTTTCAGGCCATAGCCAAACATTTCAAGACTCTTCGAGTGACTGAAAAGAAGATTGTGCCACTGTTTATTACTATGGTGAAGTCCCACAAGAGCAAACTGGATCAACCCAAACCCTCTGAAAATAATGCATAATAATGCACACAATCATATATTTTTATCACACTCATGTTCTTCATAATTTGTTACATGCCAAACTCTCAGTGAAATATAAAAGTGATCCATTTATTATTTTGTGTACTTTGGCGCGTTTTTCTTCATTCGGAAAAGCGCGCTCTTTAGTGTAGGATCGATCACCCCCAGTTGTACGCATGCTCACTTATTACTATTGGTTTTTCCTGAGGCGCTTGGAACTACAGAGATCTTATGTATTTGGGTTTGGCGGGCGTTACACTGTACGATTCTGTGCTAGTACTACCAGCAACTTACAGCTTCGGTCACTGCGGGTGTTGCTGAAGGTGATTACCTCCTCTGCATCTGAGAACTGGAAATAGAGTAGAAGAGAGGTTATCCTTCGCAAATTCGAACAGAGAGAGGCTTTAAACGGCCATTTTTTTTTCAAAAAGGAAACTATTTCTGTTCTTGCAGCTACATTCCATCACCATGCCGCCAAGATTAAACACCACAGATCCGAAGAAGCCTAAAGGTAGAATAAGTGCTTACGCTTTGTTCTTGCAAGATAAGAGAAAAATGTATAAGGAAAAAGGCCAAGAAGTTGGCTTTAAGGAGTTTTCTCAGCTGTGTTCCGAAGAGTGGAAGAATATAAGTGACAGCGACAAAAAAAAGTTTCAAACAAAGGCTGATGAAGACAAAGTGCGTTATGCCAAGGAGATGAAGCTATACCAGCCTTCTCCAGGATACAACTACAAGGGAAAGCTTGAGGGTGGAAAGAAAAGGAGGAAGAAGAAAGAGAAGGACCCCAATATGCCTAAAAGAGCAATGTAAGCACTTAATTGCATGGATCTTAGTTTTATCCATTATTGAAAGTAACTATTTAGCTGTCTTATTTTATTTATTTATTTATTTTTTTTGTAAATCCTAAGTGTGAAGGAGTTTGATTATAACACTGTGTGCATTATAACTAGTAAGTGTAAAAGGATTTTGTGTGTTTTACACTGTATATTTTGATTTGGTGTTTTACACTGTATATTTTGATTTGGTGTTTACACTGTATATTTTGATTTGGTGTTTACACTGTATATTTTGATGTGTTAAATTAGGTTAATGTACATGTTGTCTTGCATTATTTCTTTTACTTCTTTTCCTGTTGCTCCCCTCTTTTATGATGTTCAGGTCTGCCTTCATGTTCTTTTGTCAAGAGAACCGTCCCAAGCTAAAGGAGCAAAATCCCAGTGCCACAGTAGGTGAACTGGCCAAGCAGCTCGGAGCAGCATGGCAGTCAGTGTCAGTCGAACAGAAGGCCAAGTTCCAAAAAGCTGCGGATAAAGATAAGGAGAGATATGCTCAAGCGAAGGAGGAGTACTTCTCCAAACAATCGGCGGCAATTGGAGACGATGAAGATGAGGATGAAGATGAGGAGGATGGTGTTAGTGAAGATGAAGATTAAAGGAGTGCAAGCATCTTGGCATCTCGCTGGTCTTTTTTTTTTTCTTTCTTTTTTTTTCCTCTTTTAAACTTAAAAAAATTTTGCACTTTTTTTTTCCCTCTCACTTTCATTCTTCACTTGATCTACAATCTCTTTTTGCATTAGTATGCACTCTCACATACTCCTACTATACAGTAATTGGACTGTTGTTGTAGCACTAACTTTTTTTTTACCCTCATGCAATATTAATCGACTCTCTAGTGTATTCTTTTTTAATGTTGGGTGGAGAGGATGAATGCTAGGGTGCGCTTTTATAAGTGATTATAAATTATGGCTCTGGAGAGTCTAGGGAACGATGAATTGAGAAAGATGGTGCTGAAGTGGGAAGACCTAAAAAATATACCTGTTTGCGACTCCACAAGAGCTTTAGTCATTAGGAAGTTAACTGAGCGGGGTAGTCGCGGCTTGGGCTTGCCCGATTCTGGGGTGAAGCTGGAGAATACCCCAGGATCTAGTTTCGATAAAGCAGCAAGGTCAGAAAGCCGAGAAGTGTCCAGGGCACTACCTGATATTAAGCCTGCAAGACAAATAGAGCACAGTTCTCAAGCAAGCGATTCTCAATCTCGGGAAGGCAAGCCTAATGAATATTCTTCACCCACAATTCCAGAACTGAACAGGTTTCGACTATTGATTGAAAGAAATGACACTGAAGGCTTCAAAAAAGCAGTACTGGAGAACAATCCTCGCTTGCTTGTTACTTCTAGCGATACTCCAGAGATTCTCAAGAGAGGTGTTAGATACAACGCTCTCCACTGTGCAGCCATTAAAGGCTATCTGGACATTTGCAAGATTTTGTTTGAAATTTTGAAGGGTAATGAATTCTGGAACATGTTATATCCACAAGATGGGCACGGCATTGGTCGGCGCAGGAGATACCTGATAGACCTGTACCTCAATACCTGCGAAGAAGGGGTAAGAATGGCAGTGGAAGTGAGTTTTATCAATTTTCTTTTGTCCTGTTGGTGATAAAAAAATGGAAGTTAATTGGTAGAATTGTATATAAGTGAATAATTTATATTAAAACATGTTCAGGAATATTGTAGATCAGTACTTACATCTTCACTACACACGCGCGCGCGCACACCATGCCTAGGTTTGTTTAGTGGAACTACTAATCCCAAACTTGGTTGAGCAGCGTTTATTACAGAAATTTTCGCTGGGGGGGGGGGGAGGAACATTATCATTAGAGAGTGGGGCTATTATACTTTGAGACGAGTAGTGCACACATGCAGTAATTTATAAATGGATTAACCATTACCCCAAAAAGCAAATTCTCTATTCGTGCTTTTAACAGTGAAAGTTGTGAGCAATGTCCCCACTGCCGTATGAATATTTGGATGTTATTGGACACCAAAATCAGAGCACTCTGTTAACTGTAAAGCACCCCTCTTCCCCCCCCCCCCCCCCCTCCCACACCCACCACCACCACCACATTCTGTATCAAACATTGTTGAGTACAGAGTCTAAAATTTTTAATTGAAAGAAAGCCACTGAAACTGGAGGCGTCTGTTCTTTATAATATGTGACCGGTTTTGGGAAAATCGGCCTAAACGCGGCAAACAATTTTTTCAGTATCCCCGTGTAAATAAAGCCTTATGGGGGTCGATTTTTTTCGAAAAAAATTTATGGCAGAAATGGATAGACACCAGTTAGCTCTAGCTTATGACACAGTTGTAAGCTCTGGCGTGCTCTAGAACTCACACTAGGAGGCTAGAAACACTAGCCGGCTGGACTCGTGTACGGAGAGTTGCTAAGAAATTATTGGCGGGCTTTTCACTAACAGCGGGGAAAAAACTGTAGCTAACTAATTCACTTACTATTCTACATAATTCACGTACTCACGCAATTCTCGCCATCATAGTTTCTTAGGAGCCCTGCATTAAGCCTTTTAGACTTCTTTCAATCTGCCTGTATCCGGTTTATTCCATAGTGTCCCGGAGACACGCAGTAATAGTATACGGACACAAGACACGCCCCCTGACCCTAGCAACGCCTTTACCCGGCGTTTTTTCGAAATCAGCAATAATAAGTTTAGCAAAAATACTGGAGTGCTGTAGGGCGAAGACGGCTTGTGCTACAGCTTCCAAATTAGGAGGACGGCATCCCAAGGCCCCGTGCAGCCTACTGGTAGAATAAATTAGAAAACTTTAGATGCCGCGTTTAGGCCAATTTCACGTTAAAATGGTCTGGTTATAACACAACAGATGTTACTTCTACTTACTCTGCGTGATTTCCACTCTCTTGGCCTATGATAGTACATATGTGATCACACATAGCATGTGATCACACATAGCATGTGATCACACATAGCATGTGATCACATATAGCATGTGATTACACAGCACGTGATCACATATAGCATGTGATTACACAGCACGTGATCACACATAGTATGTGATCACACGTATAATACCTGATCACCATTATCCAATACTGCCCTAGTGTAAACAATACAAATATTTGCACATTATCTCTTCCTGTCTTAAAATAGACAGTCATCCCCTAAAATCATCAGAATAGTCATTCAATACAAACACATCCCATCCACAAAATTCACAGTCAACTGAAACCACATCCCCTCAGGCACAAATGAGGTGAAATTGGATGATGAGTGAATTAGTGAGTGAGTGAGTGAGAGTGTTGCCACTAACTACTAGCCTTTAGGCAGCAGCACAAGAGGAGACAGACCACAAGTATGCCACACTGCCTGGTAAGCCAGTCAGACTAGCCATTCTGTCTTGCCAGTTGAAATACACTTCATAACGACTTGCTCTCATAAGTCTTCACATGTACTAGCATCTGATGTGTCATCTTACAGCTTGCAGATTAACAATTTTATCTACATTTTATTCATTGCTGGATGTTTTTTATATAATAAACTCTAAAGTGATCACGTACCATGTGTGATCACGTACTATGTGTGATCACGTACCATGTGTGATCACGTACCATGTGTGATCACGTACTATGTGTGATCACGTACTATGTGTGATCAGGTACTATGTGTGATCACGTACTATGTGTGATCACGTACCATGTGTGATCACGTACTATGTGTGATCACGTACCATGTGTGATCACATACCATGTGTGATCACGTACTATGTGTGATCACGTACTATGTGTGATCAGGTACTATGTGTGATCACGTACTATGTGTGATCACGTACCATGTGTGATCACGTACTATGTGTGATCACGTACCATGTGTGATCACATACCATGTGTGATCACGTACTATGTGTGATCACGTACTATGTGTGATCAGGTACTATGTGTGATCACGTACTATGTGTGATCACGTACCATGTGTGATCACGTACTATGTGTGATCACGTACCATGTGTGATCACATACCATGTGTGATCACGTACTATGTGTGATCACGTACATGTGTGATCAGGTACTATGTGTGATCACGTACATGTGTGATCACGTACCATGTGTGATCACGTACTATGTGTGATCATGTACTATTGTGATCACGTACTATGTGTGATCATGTACTATGTGTGATCATGTACAACCTTGCTGCTACTTTATATTATAGCCACTCGGTGCAACCATGAAGAAATTCAGTTTTGTATGTCCCTATTTAATTTGCTTTAGCCATTCATATTTGTGTGTTGTGTATGTGTGTGTGTGTGTGTGCACAGAACCGGGAGACTCCATTGCACTTGGCATGTAAGAACGGTCATGAAGGGATAGTGGAGTATCTTTTAGGTTTCTCATCAATGCTGGATGTATCTGTCACCAACAAGTACGGCGAAAGTCCCACTGGTGTCACACACAGCAGCTGCAAAATACCCTCAGAAGCCAAGAAGAAACGCATATGTGATCTTCTTTCAGGTATGACCTTTTGCTCATGTGTGGCGGGCTGACTGAATAGACCAAAGATACCACTGTCTGTGGTAGTTAAAGTTGTTGTTGTTATTATTATTATTATTATTATGGTGAAGTCATTATTGATTTGTGCTTGCCCAGAGCCACACATGTACTACGTGCGAGTGTTGCGAGCGCCTGACAACTCCCTGTGCCCTAAACTGGACAAGCCGTGTCTGTATGATGAACTCAAATGTGGTGGGAATGGAGGGGATGCCAACAAACCCAGCCCTTACGCTGCAGATGCCAGGGTGGTGAGCAGCTTTGCTGGGCCCATGTCTCCACTTCAAGCGAAGGGGCTGTACAGTGAGTGGAGATCTCCGTCTCTGGCTGACCAGAATGTGAAAAGGACAGATCCAGACAGGGGACTGGAGATTGTCGGAAGGTAAAGAATCGCCCTCCCCTCCCTCCCTCCCTCCCTCCCTCCCTCCCTCTTCTATTTTCTGTTTAGAATGCATGTTCAGTTTGCATAAAGCTTCCTGTTTTGGGTTCCCCGTGCCTGACCTTCTCCTGCCATTGCACTCTGTGGTGGTATGTTTCTGGCTGAGGTTGCCAACTCTTAGCTTTTGTCTCATTCACAGAGTGCAGCTCTTGGAGTAACAGAGAAGGCACGAGGTGAACAAGAATGCATGAGGAAATAACATGAACTTTAGCAGAAACTAATTTGGTCCGTTTTACTATGTCAACTTATGTCAATTGTTGTACTTTGTGATTAGTCAGCACTTTTTCTGTATAGTCGTGGAAATTTTATATAAAGACTAAATTAGAATGGTAGTCAGTATGAGCAACCTGGTCAGAATGGCAGTCAGTATGAGCAACCTGGTCAGAATGGCAGTCAGTATGAGCAACCTGGTCAGAATGGCAGTCAGTATGAGCAACCTGGTCAGAATGGTAGTCAGTATGAGCAACCTGGTCAGAATGGTAGTCAGTATGAGCAACCTGGTCAGAATGGTAGTCAGTATGAGCAGCCTGGTCAGAATGGCAGTCAGTATGAGCAGCCTGGTCAGAATGGCAGTCAGTATGAGCAACCTGGTCAGAATGGCAGTCAGTATGAGCAACCTGGTCAGAATGGGTCAGTATGAGCAACCTGGTCAGAATGGCAGTCAGTATGAGCAACCTGGTCAGAATGGTAGTCAGTATGAGCAACCTGGTCAGAATGGTAGTCAGCATGAGCAACCTGGTCAGAATGGCAGTCAGTATGAGCAACCTGGTCAGAATGGTAGTCAGTATGAGCAACCTGGTCAGAATGGTAGTCAGTATGAGTAACCTGGTCAGAATGGTAGTCAGTATGAGTAACCTGGTCAGAATGGTAGTCAGCATGAGCAACCTGGTCAGAATGGCAGTCAGTATGAGCAACCTGGTCAGAATGGTAGTCAGTATGAGCAACCTGGTCAGAATGGCAGTCAGTATGAGCAACCTGGTCAGAATGGCAGTCAGTATGAGCAACCTGGTCAGAATGGCAGTCAGTATGAGCAACCTGGTCAGAATGGCAGTCAGTATGAGCAACCTGGTCAGAATGGCAGTCAGTATGAGCAACCTGGTCAGAATGGTAGTCAGTATGAGCAACCTGGTCAGAATGGCAGTCAGTATGAGCAGCCTGGTCAGAATGGTAGTCAGTATGAGCAACCTGGTCAGAATGGCAGTCAGTATGAGCAACCTGGTCAGAATGGCAGTCAGTATGAGCAACCTGGTCAGAATGGTAGTCAGTATGAGCAACCTGGTCAGAATGGTAGTCAGTATGAGCAACCTGGTCAGAATGGTAGTCAGTATGAGCAGCCTGGTCAGAATGGTAGTCAGTATGAGCAGCCTGGTCAGAATGGCAGTCAGTATGAGCAGCCTGGTCAGAATGGCAGTCAGTATGAGCAACCTGGTCAGAATGGCAGTCAGTATGAGCAACCTGGTCAGAATGGTAGTCAGTATGAGCAACCTGGTCAGAATGGCAGTCAGTATGAGCAACCTGGTCAGAATGGCAGTCAGTATGAGCAACCTGGTCAGAATGGTAGTCAACCTGGTCAGAATCAGTATGAGCAGAATGGCAGTCAGTATGAGCAACTGGTCAGAATGGCAGAATCAGTATCAGTAATGAGCAACCTGGTCGAATGGTAGTCATATGAGTCAGAATGGGTCAGCATCATGGTTGTAGCAACCTGGAATGGCAGTCAGTATGAGCAACCTGGTCAGAATGGTAGTCGTATGTAACAGGCCTGGTCAAATGGTAGTCAGCATGAGCAACCTGGTCAGAATGGCAGTCAGTATGAGCAACCTGGTCAGAATGGTAGTCACCTGGTCAGAATGTAGCAACCTGGTCAGAATGGTAGTCAGCATGAGTAACCTGGTCAGAATGGTAGTCAGTATGAGCAACCTGGTCAGAATGGTAGTCAGTATGAGCAACCTGGTCAGAATGGTAGTCAGCATGAGCAACCTGGTCAGAATGGCAGTCAGTATGAGCAACCTGGTCAGAATGGTAGTCAGTATGAGCAACCTGGTCAGAATGGTAGTCAGTATGAGTAACCTGGTCAGAATGGTAGTCAGTATGAGTAACCTGGTCAGAATGGTAGTCAGCATGAGCAACCTGGTCAGAATGGCAGTCAGTATGAGCAACCTGGTCAGAATGGTAGTCAGTATGAGCAACCTGGTCAGAATGGCAGTCAGTATGAGCAACCTGGTCAGAATGGCAGTCAGTATGAGCAACCTGGTCAGAATGGTAGTCAGTATGAGCAACCTGGTCAGAATGGTAGTCAGTATGAGTAACCTGGTCAGAATGGTAGTCAGTATGAGCAACCTGGTCAGAATGGTAGTCAGTATGAGCAACCTGGTCAGAATGGCAGTCAGTATGAGCAACCTGGTCAAGCTAAACAAAACCAACGAGCAAAAAAGATGTGTTTAAGAGAAGAGTTGTTAGCGTGAGGATTATAGTAGTGTTTGGGAGAGGGGACTAGAGGGATGGACTTGAGCTTGGTCTTGGTGACCACTCCTACTTCAGCTAACATAATTACCTTGTTAGGATACACAGTGTATGCATGTGTGTGTGTGTGTGTTTGTGAGGTAGAGATGTGGTAGCTCTAAGTGTGACTGGTTGTACATACCAGTTCTTGCCCGTAAGACTTATTGAATTAGTAGAAGTCTTTGAAGTGATGGCCCTCTCTTAGAAGAGCTGGCTTGCTGTCAGTGTGTGTGTGTGTGTGTGTGTGTGTGTGTGTGTGTGTGTGTGTGAGGTAGTAGCTGCAACCTACTGATCTATGAGGAGAGCAGTGTATAAATGGTTTATTAGGATCAATCTGGTGCAGCTGAAGGGTGCTAAGTAGATTGTGAAAAAGGTATGTTTGTAACAAATTCCCACATCTTTATCCTCACATTTCTTGTAGGTACAATTACTATGGCAAAATCCATTGTGTTTCCATTTCAAATTATCCACTCCATTCTAGGATTCCAATTCACTTCCACTCTCTTATCCACATTCCAATACTGTGACAAGTTTATTTCTGTCATTACACACATGCAAGTTAGGGGTGGTTCTTGACCCAAGTAAGATTATGTGTGCTCTAGGGGGGGGAGGTCAGCAGTCAAGCTCACAAACTCCCCTCCCTTATCAAGGCACATCTTGAACAGATATGCATTTGAGGTACTGTAGAGTTCATTGATTTGAGTATGCAATATGTAGGTGCAGGGAGGCTACATTTTCCACCAGAAAATATCTTTCACAGGCAACCCAGTGGAGAGGTTTTTGATGAGATATATTTATATATATTTTTTGAGTGTGTGGTTAGGAAGTACTGTTTCCCCGTGTGTAGGAAGCTAGCTCGTCAGCAAGGATTGCCATGGTGTGAGTTTTGGGAGTTTCTCAACTGTTCCTGTGATCTAGCCAGTAATGAAGGCAGGAGAGTTCTGGAGGACTACCTTCAGCTCACATGGAATACCAGTGCTAGTTCAGCCAGAGCTCAGAGCAGGAGTAATCTGTCTTCACCGACGTTGTGTAATGGTGACAGAGATTTGGAGGCAGAGAAAGAGGTGAAGGAGGAGGAGGAGGCGTTGGACCAGGTGTTGTCAGACATGATGGATAGTAAGATGTCTCTTCAAACTTCCACTGAGTGCAGTACACCATCGCCGCAGATTGAAAAAGGACAGGTTATTACTGGCTCTTTTTTGACTGGGTTAGTATCAGGTTTTTGTGATTCTTGGTGTGTGTGTGTGTGTGTGTGTGTGTGTGTGTGTGGTGGAAGACAGAAGTAGTCTATGGAGACATTCAACTCTCCCATTTTCCAGGTTGTTTTCATCTCTCTCTCCTCCCTTCCCTTCTCCCTCCTTATTCCCTTTCCCTGGTGATACATAGACATAGTTAGTTATTTATTGTTTTCAGGAGCTTTTAGAGTGACTACAATCAGTACACCATCACCACATCCAGGGAGGGTGTGGAATAAATAGAAATATTATGATCTACTTCATGCTCATTCTATTGAAGTGAAATGTCCAAAGCCTGGCAGTATTTATAGCTAACACATCCTGTCAGAGCCCCATGGGGGAAGTCTGAATCCCTTGATGTGGCATGACACTATTGTATTGAACCACAGCCTACATTGCTACCTCTCCCACCCAGTAAGGCAATCCTTTTTATATGAACATATAATTAAATACTAGATTTATTAGTTTATTAAGCCATTTGCTCCAAACCACTTTTTGTTATTGTTGGTAATAACTCAATAGTTCCTTCCATCCTCAGCTAGCTTTTGTCTGGTTGGCTCTCACGTGTCTTTGGCTCATTAGCTCTCAGTTGTTCGTATGTATAAATGTAGTAGTAATCTCTTCTGTACTGTGTCTGACCTGTCTGATGATGCAGAGTCTCAGCCACCAGAGACATTCTAAGAGGCTTGATCTTAAACTGGAGGACAATACTTATCTTTTCTTAAAGTTGCATGTGATTTACTTTTTAAACATTTGTTTGATTGTTGTGTGAGCAAATGCTTGTCTTTTTTTGTTTTTTTTATTTTTTATGTGGTCTAGCAATTTTGTGTGTCCATTTTGACCACACCCTCACTATAGGCCTTCTACAATAGACGAGTTGCATTCAATTCCGCAAAAATTTCAATTAACGTGACGTCACACGTGGATGCCTGGATCCCATTGTTGCATGTGCGAGAGTGGAGTGGGAGTTGAGATATGAGCACTGAAAGTGGCTATAGTGCGAGAGTGGACTTACAATTCGGGAGCAATACAGTTATCATAGAAAGAGATAAGTTTAGGTAGCAGTTTAGTAGTCCAGTATTCTTGGTTAAAAATATCCTTTGAACATTTATCCCCTTCAAAGTAAAAATTACGAAATCGCACCACATGCGTTCCCCAATGGCCATCTGTCCTTGTACTTGGGCATAATATGGATGAGATTATGGACACTTAACTTCCAAAAATCCATATGGATATTGAAGGTTTGAGGGGCCGTACACTGCCCCATCTGGTGAGGCTCCTGCACCATGATGGATTAACAATTACTCCAGACGGTGTCACTACGATATCCTTGTCTCCTTGACTGTGCCGATAAGCAATGTATTCCGTTATTGCTATGCGCAAAACCAAGTTATCTGGGGGAGTATTACCTTTACGTGCAATAACAGAACCAAAGAAAGATGCAGTTATACGATATCGCCGGACAGAAAACCACAAGGAAGAATTTCTCTGGTCGCGAGTTTCTCTCTCTATCTCCCGTGACTTTTCCAGTGTCAGTTCAAGGGTCTTCTTAAAGGAAGAGATAGTCTCCTTTAACTGGGATAGATTTGGTACATTATGGTCAGAAGGCTGCTCTGATCTTTCACATTGAAAATTCGGATCCAACAATAGAGATATGTATAATTATTCTCCTTTAATTTTCTGTAGCAAGTCTGGTAGCCGATGCTGAGCACACTTTCTAAACGAAACAGGTCGAGGATCAAAATCTTCAGTTGCTCTTATTTTTCTTTTTATAGGCTTTGCATATTTATGTTTCTCAAATGAGGCATCAGATACGCGCAAGGTACTCTCTTTACGTTTCTTAGGTTGTTTCTATCGACATGGCTGTGATGTGCATGGAAGTACTGGATCATCTTCATCATCACTGTCGTCAACACTGGCTACTCCAGGTTTGAATGTTGACGTGTTTAGGGCAGAAAGAGCATGCAAAAGTGCAGATACATGAGTACAACTTGCAGACTGCCTGCACATAAAAATTAATAATATGATATTAGTGTATTTTATTTCAACATTACTTACCCAGCAGCACATTCACAGGTAGCTAACTTGATGCATGCCACTTCTCCTTCCCATCCAAGTAGAATGTAAGTGACATACATACCAACTTTCATTGAAGGTTGCATTTTGCATCTTGCATGGCAAAACTGAGGATTGTGTAAGTTGACTTCTATTTCTTGTATTCGCCCAGAAGCCCAATGATTATATCCTCGACTGAGAGCTCGAAATGCACCATGGTCATCAACATACCCAACATTGCCTGCAAGGTATGTGTAGACTAGACCTGCTAAGTGCGAAGAGCTATGATTACTTTGTCAAGTGAAATACTTAAAATAATTACCATGAGTAACAGGTGGTATAGAGGGAGCAAGAGCCTCATAGTTGTCTTTTGTCATTTTACTCCACCCAGAAATAGGTACAGGAGGAATGGATGGAAATCTAACATTTTCACCAACATCTCTTAGCCTCTGGTACTTACGAAAAAGGTAGGAAGCATCAACAACCAACTCTCAGTCCTCTTCAGCCTTTCTTATTCTATAGATTTTATGATCCACACTAATAATTGTGAGAGCCTAGAATAGCAATAGCTAACCTGTGAATGAGGTCTTTCTTCTTTGTTGATGTAGGTAGTTTAATTCCTCTGCATAGTAGCCACCATCTCAAGGCTGCCACTGGTGTTTATCAAGCGGTTCAACTAGCTCTGCTCCAGACTTGCTACAAGAGTAACAACAGCCCCATCCTCAGCATCTTCTAAAACTCCAGTCCCAGTTCCACTATAGCCACATTCAGCGCTCATATCTCAACTCCCACTCCACTCTCGCACATGCAACAAAGATCAGCTGTTAGCTCTTGGAGCAAACTTTTGGACTATTTTCACTTAAATAGATAATTGAATAATGTTTAGCTCTGGCAGGAACTTCAAACAGTTCCGCTTGACTCGCCCCATTGACTCTAATACATTTTTTAATGGGATCCAGGCATCCACGTGTGACGTCACGTTAATTGAAGTTTTTGAGGAATTGAATGCAACTCGTCTATTGATAAGCTGAGAAAAGGTTAAGATGGGTGGGGTAGTGAAAGCAAAAATATAAAGGTGATCAAGAAATGAACAGCACAACAATAACAAAATCTACACTAAGTTGAGATGTCACCAAGAATGAATGAAGAGAGTAAAAGACTAATCAAGTAACTGACAATGAATGGAAGCAGTGATTGTGGCAGTAATGGAGTGCCCGCCTTCCTTTGTTGAGCACTGTAAAGAGGCCAAGTTGGTTGTCTACATCTATCACTACACACAGTGTGGTCATGAGTGCTCGTCAGTCCGCACACTCGCTTGTTGTTGTGTTATTCAGAGTGGATCAAAACTAACTCAAGTACTTCTGGCGTCATAGTCCTCAGCACAAAAGCTTTGTTGGTACTAGTCTGAAATAAGGGGACAGCAGCGTTGTATATGAAGGTAGGGGCACCCTATAATTTCCCCCTCAAAAAAGTTCTCCGGAAATTAATTTTTTTTGTGCATGAGATTAAAAAAAGCATGACCTTCACAGAAAAAAACAGCAACACACAACAACTTACAGTCTACCTCCTTCTCCTTTCTAAGCTTCAAAAGCAGAATTTACTTTTCTAGTTTGTGAGGTGCTCATTCTGGCTTAGCAATAATAGTGTTAATGAAGTAATGTATCTGTCTCAATAATAGGAATATATCAGGTTGGCTCCTGTCTAATTGATCAATCAACAGTTTCTAATAAATGCCACTTGTTGGTAGGTGTTGTGGATGGGTGTGGTCATGTTGAGAAATGTTTCCAAACTCAGCAAAATATTCTCAGTCCACTATCTGCTGATAAGGTGGGTGTGTTGTTTGTTTGTTGTTTTGTTTGTTAGGGATGAGCCCACTAAGTTGGATTATGATGTATTGCTGGCACTCAATGTAAATGAAGAGCCATTAGACTCTACCACTTACCCTTGCATTTCTACATGGCTCAATCTGGTTCACACCTTCAGTGAAAGAGAACAAAAGAAGTAAGTTCTTTCTTGTTGTTAAGATTGCTCGTCAAATTTGGTGATATTATTGAAATATTGCAATGCAATACACTTGAATAACTTGCATGACATCTCACAGCTGCTGTTTCATTGTTTAAGAATGTGCAAATTAAAGTGTTGTCAGTTGCACCTGATGTAACACGAACACAGAATGCTTCCTTGGAAAGCCAGGTGAACAGTGACAACTGAAACAGGCACCAGACCAGTCCACCTGGCATGGCACTGGCCTGCCGGGGGTACATGGTTTAGCTGCATGAAGCTAGTGGTAAAAAAGCACATTATGCTTTCTTTTTTTTTCTTTTTTTTTCTTTTTGTTTAACAAGTACCACTTTTTTTATTTTGCTCTGGGACAAGTTTCAATTTGAAGTTTGACTACAAGTCACAGGGAGTTGTGGTGAGTGACTGCAGTGGCTTTGAACTACTGGCACTTCAAGTAGCTAATGACTAACTTCTTTTCATTTGAATCAGCAGCTGTCATTACTCAGGAAGATAAAGGGAGGAGTGTTTCTATAATAGTTAGTTGACATTGATTGCAGTGATAATAAATTACCAGTACTTCTAGAACTATGCAGTGAATGCCATCCTTAAATTGACAAATGCTGAAGTAGCCTAAAAAATTAAACAAAGATAAAATTAATAATTCCGTTGTAACTAACCACTGTGACTTTTTTTTCAAGTGTTGTTTAAGCAAGACAATTAGTTTTGGATAATTTGGTCAAGAGCAACTCTTTGATGAGTAAATTTGTGTTGTTGTTTTTTATATTTTTTTAAAAGTCTACTATGGTACCTTTCTTTAAAATGCAAATAGACTGGCTCACTTGCCATGTGTGTGCAGTGCATGCCACTAGTGGAATACTGTGTAACCATAACTACGGTCAAACAAACATCTGCCCACATCTCACACTGTGTAGGTGGCGGACGCCTATTCGTGTCGTTGAGAAGAGTGGAGGTGTGGCACTATGGAGGTCACCACACAAGTCGCAAGGTTCTTCTGTTCAGAGATTACTGTTGGCTCACTCCTCCCACCAAGACACGCCTACTCCCCAGCGCCAGACACCGGCTACCAGCAGTCTCATCTACTCCTCCAGCCCTTCTTCCTCACAGCGAGTCGTCAAGCAGACTCCTAGAAAGCTCTTCCCAACATTCCCACTGGACTTAGATAAATCCTGATGACTTTCTTCATGGTGTTTTTTTTTTTTTTTTATCCCTGCCATCTTCCTTCCTCTCCCCCTCTTTACTCACTCCTTTTTGTCACCCCCCCCCCCCCCCCCCCACCCACTACCTTCATCACTTGTTCATTGTCGTGCAGTCATGACAACAGATGCCACTGGACCACCTGGACTTTGCAAAACATTAAGAATATTATTTTCTTCCCTCACAGGTACCAAATCATTGCAAATATAAAAAATAAAAATAAAATTGCTGTCAAACTGTTATGTGCGTGACAATATGAGATCCACTGCCTCAGAGAAGTCTTCACACACAACACTTGGCGATGGTTCAATGGTCTTCTCATCTCCTTCTCTGTATTTACCTGTCAATAATTCACACCAAAGTGACAACATATCACCTCATTCCTTAATTAGAATTAGTAATTATTAGATACCAGTAACCGCTCACAGCTACCACTGCGGCCATGTTTACACCCACCTGTTTTGACCAAGATCCCCATCATTCCCAAGGCTTGCGCTCCATGAATATCATTATAAACATCCTGTTTACAAACAACAAATAACCAACAGCAATCAGTCATAAGTGATGCTACCAATGCCGGCCCATCTTACGTCGCCAATCATCACTGTCTCGTCCACCGGGCACTGCAGTCCAGCTTGAGCTGACATGTAAAACTTCTTGTCCGGCTTACCAACAACTTCAGCTTTCTTGTTGCAGGCAAACTCCAGAGCAGCGACAAACGGGCCTGGCCCCAGGGCCATACCATCTGGACGCTTGTAATAGCGAGTCTTGTGGATGGCAATCAGTCTAGCTCCTTGCATAACCAGCCTATGTATATGAGGGGAATCAAAAGTTGTGAATTTAGGCCACACAATGGTTGTTAATCCTCCATATGCACATGTACAGACTCAAAGGTATTGGGTTTCAGCCAGTGGTATTCTTCAGACAGTAAATCGTAAACAAACATTACACAATGAGGAAATAACCAAAACTAAAATTGAGGTATGCAAATTTGAATGTCATTCAAGTCTGCATTTCAACTCAGATGTCTCATATGTAGCACCTATGGGTAATTCCATAATATTCATCATTAATATTATATTGCTATTACACTGTAGTGTAATCACAACTTGTGTTTGAATAATCGTACATAGTCTAGCATAGCTAGACCCTTTACCTATCCACTACACTGGGAAGGGTCTGGTTGCAATAGTGCACAGTCCCAACCGGATGAAGCACAGAAACATACTACAATGGAACAACTCCTCGTACAGCAGTGCCTAAAGCCAAATGCTAGTCCATATATAAATGGCGGATAACAAATATTTCATCCCGTTACTGTCACAAAAAGTTTTTTTAATCATCATCAAAAGCAAGGCTTTCTATCTCTTTTTCCACGTCCAGATGCTTGTATACCTACCACTTCCAATCCCTGAAATTAACTAGTCCTCAGCCCTTCCATGTGACTTAAATGTTTGCCACTTTCTGCAGCTAATTCCACCTCTACACTAAAGCTGTGTAACTGCAGAGAGAACTAATGAGTGGCTGTAGTCAGCTATAGCAATAGACAACCAGGACTGCAACTTAACCTTTGAGATGAAGGTTTTGAACTGGTACTATGCACTAATGCCACCAGACCCTTTATCAGCATAGCAGTAAGCAAAGTGTCTGGCTTGCGAGACTAGACAGATGGTGTACATAGCAGCAAGCTTATCATCTCTTTACCTGAACGCTTCAGTCAGATGTTCATAGTCTAGCAGAGAAGGTGCCAATCCCATCACTACACAGTTTGGTTCGTTGGTATCCACACCATCAAAGTCCTCCATGGCTGCAGGGTCCACCAGAAACATTGGACGGAGGCCATCTTTGTCTATCACCTGTCTGGCTGCAGTCAAGCATGTGTATACTTCATCTTCCTTCACATCAAAACCTGCCATTACAGCATCTTGTCAATTATGTAGCACTGCAAATATAAAGGCTACATTCTTATATCAACTTAAGCTCTATATGTTCCTACTAGTTGAACAACTAGTTTGCATATTAAAGGATTCACTGAACATTTTAACAGTGAGTCACTTTTTTTTTTTTTTTTTTTTTTTTTTGGAACGAGTTTGTTTAGGCCATATTATGTTAAAACCTCGATGCAAACCTTTGCAAGAAAGAAAAAAAAGCATAAATAAACAACACACCAATATTTTGTACTCGTGAGAATAGAAGTCGCCTAGATTCTTTGCTGGTGTTGGTGATGACTTGCACTGGCAGTCCAGAACCCTTCAATCTGAAGTATAAAATGTGCGGGGGATGAGTAAGACGGTGTATAAGTCTACGCAACTGACGTGCCTGTCTAATGCAGATAATGCTCCTCTAGTGGGAGTTTTCTCTACGAACAAAGTGCCACTAAGATCAAGAAGGACTCCTGAAACTTTCCTAAGCATTGCTGCTTCTGCCAGGAACGACCAGTTACGACCCTCTCTCGAACCGACACGCCCATCAATTCTAAAATTTTAACGAAGAGTTGAATGGTAAAGGGTCATGATATGACAATCCCACAATGGTTTCATGAAAACTTTGTCGTGATATGAAAAGTGTTTCCAGCCTTTTGCCTCCACTGTATATTATTATATGTTGCACTTTCTTAAATTAGAATTTCATATGAACTAGTACTCCATAATTATCTAATATGATCAGTAATTGACTGCAGCGCATGCATATGTCCGTGATTGAGCTGATTCAGCAATACAAACATGACTAGCAAGATCATAGCCTATTTACTTGTAGAATTAGTGTCTGGGTATGTGTGTGTGTGTGTTTACACCTGTTATTAAAGTCAGGGTATCAGAGTATTCACAATAAATATGAACTGTGATGAATGTATTGAATGAGACAAACAGTTATACACTTTAAAAGAAGCTCCGGGAGCTACAATTAATTCAAGAAGGATTTAGTTTCTAAATCCTCTTCCTTGGCCACTTCTTCATCACTTGACATCTTGGAAATTGTATTGTCAGCTATTCTGGTCTGAGAAGAAGATCGTACAGAACTGTTAGCTAACAAGAGTCCATTAGTAACAGGAGTGTCTCTCGTCACCATAGTAATCACACCTTCCTCCACATCTGTAGAGCCTCCTCCATTTTGTCTTGAGGCCGACACCAGTATGTCAGAAAGCTGTATATTGAGGTCTTTGAAGGCATGTAGGAGGAAAACCCCAAATATGATGGTGAGGAAGCCACATAAAGTTCCAACCAAGTCCTTAGCAGGGTTAGAAAGTGTCCTCCATTCCTGGAATAGTATAGCAGAAGCGATAATGGTGAGGGTAGTGAACATGACGTAATAAATGGGCGTGACGATGGATGTGTTGAAAATATCGAGGGCTTTGTTGAGGTAGTTCATTTGAATGGCAATGCAGGTAGCCACGGAGATGAGGAAGAACCAGGCCAGAGGGTTGGAGAGCTGAGACTTGTTGGAAAACGTGAGTTTGATGGCTATGCTGAGTCCCTTGCACGCCATGACTGAGAGAGAACCGATGAGGGAGCAGATGGCGATATAGACTAAGATGTTGGTCTGGCCATACTGGGGAGCTATAACGTAAATGAGGTACACAGACAGGCTGATGGCTGCTACTGCATACATGACAAATCCTGCACACACACACACATAAAGCACAAGCAATTTAAATCTAGGTACTGTAGAACAATACTTGAGATGTGAGGATGGTCCACAATTTTAACTGTAGTTGTGATTGTATCAGACAGAAAATAATCAGTTATTGAGTGCTATGAGCCCACGGCACAAGCTATGGATTCCCACCATCTGAGAGGACCACATTTCATTCTTAAATTTGAGTTGGGGCCACATTTTTTATGTTGCGCAGTGTAGACTTAAAATACTTCAAACTAAAGGTACCAGTGTATACACACACACACACACATACATATGAGGTGTCAATAACTAGATTCCTGTCTAAACTTTCACTATACAGTTCAAGATAATCACTACAATCACAAATGAACTAATCAGTGAAATCCAATATTCCCTTACCAATACTGCACATGTTCCTGCCTATATCATACAGATTGTCTATATCTCCTTCTTCTGGGGCATGGATAACAATAACTGTAGACCCAAGGATGCATAAGATGCAACCTAACTTCCCGTGAATGTTGAGCTTCTCTTTGAGCAGTGTTGAGGACAGAACAGCGCTGAAATTAAAAACAGTTATTCATCAAGTTATCAAATAAGCACACACATCTGCCCAAATCAACAACATGGTTTGCGTTCACTCCTCTAAAATATGGACACCTACTGCATGAGCGATCTGGCTTCCTAGAAGATCTGCAACTTCTATTCATTGGCCACTTCATTTGGTAATTAGTATTTAATATTTCAGTTCAATGGTTTTTTGTTGTTGTTTTTTGGTCTGCACTGTTTAATACTTTGACTGTATATTTTTTAAATCTTAGTATTTTAATATAAAATTACATACTTGTGATTATTACTGGGAAAGCTAGTTTGTACTGAATTTTATATCATCTCTCATACAGTATTGTTTCAATTACCTGACTAGGACACTTAAAGCTCCAAGAGGTGTCACCAGTATGGCAGGTGCGAAACCGTAAGCAGCAAAGTTAGCCCCTTCACCCACTGCCATAGTGATGAGCCCCACCCACCAAAGCCACTCCTTCAAGTACGCATAACCACCTTTCCCAGCTCTAGAAGCGGATGCTCTGGAAACCTTCAACAAACCCTTCTTTTTGATGATGAAACTAGAACCAATGAAGATGCTTGAGCTAATTGCCAAACTCAATCCAATGTAGAAATCTCTGACATTTGTGTTACTGCCATCACTGGCCGCAGCTACTGGGTCTACTGGAGGAAGAGGAGGAGGGACCTGGACAACGACATGAATTAAATTAATAAAGGTGTGAAGTGATACACATACATGTACACACACACACGTATTCATAAATGTTGATACACATATGACAGTGATCAAATCTCTTTCTGTGTCGGTTTTAGTTTAAGCAAAAATACTTAATTGAAGCATGATACAGCAACTATGAATGCCTTATCTTAACATTATCAGGGGACAGCTAGGACATTAAATCAACAAAGATGAATTGATCATATACCCATTGATTGGGACTTACCAAACACATAACCGTTCTGATAATTTATACCTGGAATAACAGCTAATTAAACAAGGCATATTTTTTTTTAATTCATAATAATGTATACCTAGCAGTACTGCATAATTAAAACACCATATTAAATACCTTTGGGCCTACTAATTATGATAGTGACTTTCTGGAGAAATAAAGCAAACTCTGACTGTACCAACTGATATTCATACCAAGCTGGCGGTGGTAGATACTTGACCCAACAATATCCTAGGGATATCCCCACTATTAGAACCACCTGATGTGACTCCGATATCACAAACTATAAAGATAACCACCTGTACTGTATAGCTACCACCAATTAAAAAAAAAAAAAAAGGCCTACTCACAAAAAAAAAAAAAAGTTGGGATGATTTAATTAACATACTTTAGTGGGAGCACAATGTCCTAACCATTTAAGACCTCAGTTGGAGAATTTGTGGAGGCAAAAATAATTATAGGGTATCATATCACACTTCCATGAAGAATTGAGTTTGGTACACTCATATACTAAAGGGAAGTAGAGGAATCCCGACAACTCTCTGTTACTGTTACCATCTATTGTTACATCGTCTCGGTATCTGTTCTTTATTATCCATTACTTTCAGTGTTGAACAAACACAACTAAACCAATGCTTGTGCCAGGATTGTACTTTCATAGTATTGATCGACTCTCTTAAAAGCCAAGTTTGGTATTGCCAACTTTCTAAATGTCATAACTATGTATGTAAATAGCTCCATAGTGTGAGTGTTAAAAAGGCCACAATGTATTTGCTTGTTGCTTTGGATAAAAATACAAAGCTACATTAACTGTTTATACAATGGAAAAAAATTGCTGTAAGTCACTGGCATCATTATATTATCCCTATGAACTACACACCACACAACAACCTTGGTAGCTACTCTGTTTATAGCCTATGAACTACATACCACACAACAACCTTGGTAGCTACTCTGTTTATAGCATCTCTTATTAGAATCAACTCAGAACCTATATTACAATAAATAAGAGAAGCTTACAGTCATAGAAATGGTCGACATGACGCCAGAAAATAACAGTAGCGAGTCATGGAGTAGAAGAATATCTTCCTAAAGACATCACTATCAGAAGATCCCGGAGTCCGTGTGGGTTGTGAACGGGGCTCTTCCTAGTGGTATATGACATCATTGAATGTACTTTGACCCTAGTTTTCCAACCAAAATAGCGCCTAAAACTGAACAGAGAGAGATCCTTACCCGCAAAAAAAATGTCGGAGTCTCTTATATCAGACGGAGAATTGCGAAGACAGTTGCGAGAGAGGGGTGTAGACGTTGGACCCATTACAGACACTACTAGAGAACTCTACCAAAAAAAGCTGCGAGGATTGAAAGCAAAGAGTCGCAGTAAGCCCCCAGTGAGAACTGTAGCGAGCAGCAGTAAGCCCCCCCCATTGAGGACTCCGGTGAGCAGTAGCAGATCCTCATCTGGATCCAAGAGGCAAAGAACAGCACCAAGTACAAGTGAGGAATCATCTGAGCCCACTAAAAAGCGCCCCAAGGGAGCTCATACAAATGTAATTCCATGGGAGTCGAGAGAATTGATTGAAAGTCCAAGTCCCAAAATACCTCCTGCTAATCTTAGGAGAGAATTGAATGCAAGTCCAAACCCTAGAATAGCTCAGATTGCATTGGAACCAAAGAAAGAAGTGAATAGAAGCCCAAGAGAAAATTTATATCCTGATCTGTCCAGGCACTCTCGTGTGAGTGATGCCCACCAGCTACCTATAGGGCCAAGTTTGAACTCTGATTCTGCTCTCCGACAAGCCAACTCTAGCAGATTGCATCCTCACATGCATGAAGCACACTCACCATCACAGTCCAAATTACAAGATAAAACTCCACCAGCTAGCAAATTTCGTCTTCCTTCTGATGCATCCTTTCAAGCCGATGCGAACATTCCGGCATCTTATAATTCCCCGTCACCTTTGTTCAGCTCCTCTTCCTCCATGTCTTTGACTTCAGAAGCTGGTACTCCTGAAAGTCCTGTTGCATCACCTCAACGCAGTAAGGAGAAAGGCTTGTTTCACGTTGTAACAAATTTGTTTGAGTCCGGCGTGTCCCGCTTGCTTAATGTGAGCAGTTCCTTCAGTTCTCCCCGGAAGAAGCTAGAGGACATTAGGAAACAAGACCAGAGCCCTGCTCAATCCCCCCATCGAGTCCTCAGCCCTGTTCTGGAAGAGGAGAGCCTGTTAGATAAAGACCATTCAAAATTCACAGCTTCTATTGGTAAATCGTCATCGAGTTCCGAATATGACTGGGAACTTCAGGCGTCTGACGTGATTTTGTGCAAAAAATCAGATGGTCAGTTATGGAAGCTTGGTAAGGGTGGTTTTGGAGAAGTATTCAAAGGTATCAAAGATGGCGTTGATGAGGTAGCTGTAAAGAGAATACCATTGGAGCACCATCACCACTCTATTATAAAACAGTTCAAGCAGGAGATCGATATGATCAGCAAGCTTAGACACCGACACATTGTACAATTCTACGGGGCCTGCATCCAGCCACAAAACTGCTATATGGTCACAGAGCTTATGGACAATGACCTCTTCAGTATCATGCGGCTACCCAGAGAAGCACCCAAGTTTAGGTGGTCAGGAATCTACGGCAAAGAAACACTCATGGGAGTGGCTTCTGGGTTGAACTATCTCCACTCCCGCAAGCCTCCTGTGGTGCACAGGGACGTTAAGAGTCCAAACATTCTTGTCTTGGGGGGGTTGGCCAAAATTGCCGACGTTGGGATAGCAAGGACAATGGGTGCTTCAGACATGACTGCTCAAAAGGGTTACAGCATGGCCTGGGCTGCACCCGAGGTTGTGTACAGAAGAAGAGCCACTGAAAAAATAGACATCTGGAGCCTTGGGGTCATCATGTGGGAGGTTGTCACTGGAAACTTACCTAAACCTGGGAGATTGGACATGCCTGCCAGCACTCCAGCAGATTTGGCTACCCTTTACCTCATGTGTGTGAGGGATGATCCATCAAGGAGGCCAAGTGCACTGGAAGTTACAGTTGAACTACGGAATATCTGCTGACTTTGCATTTAGTAAGATCTTCACATCCATATCACAATTTATAATTTACACACAGATTACAAATTGTACATACTGAAGAAAAGAAAAACAAACAAAAACAGAACTTATAATTTAACGTGCATTACAGTGAGGTGATTAATTTAGAAATACCAGTGCGAGGGGGGAAATGAGTGAGTTTATTTTTAATATTACAGTACAGATCTTAGCTGAGATGTATTGTGTAATTATGGCAAAATGTGTGGACGGAGCACAAACAAACAGTGATTAAAAAAATAAAATTTAAGGAGCATTAAATTGGACTACCAGAGGTTCTCCGCTTTTGATCTCCATGCTTTCTACTGCTGAATTCATGGCTTCTGACCGGTCAGTAATCTACACACACGAATACAAACAAGGATAGTCAAGAAAGCTCAGCACATTGCCTTGCCCACAATTGAAAAGACAAGGAATCAAGATTCAGCAGAATCAATAGAGAAATAACTTTCCAACCAGCTTGACTAAGCTACTCATGTGTCTAGTGCTAGACCGTATTTTGGACTATGCATTACTTAAATAAATTCATAAATGATGTCTACAACTTGATGGTAACCAAGTATTCAGTGAAAAATAATAAAGTGGTGTCCGTATAACCAGCTGAGTTGCTAATTAATTCTCATACATGACCCTAATTCATCATTTTGTTTACTCAGCCATCTTCAAACTATAATCTCACAAAATCCACTCAACTTCCAGAAAGCACTATTTTGTGTCTGTAATAACACCCATTCGTTGCACCAAGATGCAGAAACTAAGTGGATGGATAAATACGAGAATTAATGTTCAGTGAGGAATATGAATATCATATTAAGTTGTTGTGCACCATGTTGCCATGGCAAGTAAGCCAATCAGTCACCTATTCCATTGCACATCACTTCCATGTACCAAATAATAGCACAAACACTTGCAAAATGTGACCTTACTAAGGCGGGGAAAAAATATATATATAAGAACTACTAGATCAATTATAGCAAGCCCCACAAAAATTACTTCTAAAAAGTGTACAAGCACAAAATTGATGACTATAAAATAGGTACAGGGTTCCATGGGAATCACAAGTGAAAAGTTGATGGGATGAAGGAAACTATTTAAAAGGCCAATACGAGGGGGAGGGGAGTTTTGTTCTGTTATTTTTTCTTTTCTTTTCTATTTGACTGTTACTTCCATTCACTTAAACTTACAAATTTCACATCAGAAGGAGATACCAAGTCCTTGGAGAGTTCAACGTTGGGAGGTTGGCTGGATGCTGGTAGCTTGTTGACAGGTCTGGAGATGCCTCTCATTGAGGCAACCTGGCTACTACAAGTTTATAAACATAAAAACAAAAACAGCATGATGCGCCAAAAGTTCATTATATTTGAGTAATTAAAAACTTTCAATGTGATTAAAGGGCAATATCATCAAGTTACAAAAAATGACACCTGAGCACGTGTATGTCACACTGCCCACCCTCTCCTATACTAGCCATGAATTGACACAGAAAAGTGACTAAATGATCACAAGACTCACATGACCATAGTAAGTTTGTGATCATTAAGTCACATGATAAAAGCTATGTGTTCTCTTAGATACATTACACTCTAAACTTGAGGTCATTGCCAGAGTGACTTGCAAAGTGATAATTCAAGAGAAGGCCACTCTAAAGCAACAGGAAACTTAAAGTGATTTGACAAAATGATAACATGGGAGAATTGAGACACATTACCAATAAACCACATGAAGCTTCATGTTTCCATTCTCAACTTCCTTATTTCAAACAACTTGCCACTACTTGACTCAAAAACTTGTACGAGTCAGGTGAGGATCTCACCTTGACTGCTCTGTTACCGTATATAACCTGCGTTACTACAGAGGTTACTCTTAGATAATCTATCCCGCACTACTCTTACTTCCTGTGTTATGTCTTGTGCTCGCAGGTAAAGCACAAGTAACCCATAGTTGGTCACATCTATTAGTTCAGTGATCCAAAATGTAACCTTGCTTTCTGTCACCAACAATAAATAGTTGATTTCCAAATCCTAAAAGCCTTACGTGGCACTCGCTCTGAACTTAAATGCCACATAGGCAAACCATACCAGCTTAATTTGCAAAATCAAATAACGTAAGGAAAGCCTATAAACTAGACATGATCACACCTCTCTTTGAATCTTCAGTCACACATTTTGATGGGGAACCAAACTTACTGGTAATCTCTTGTCCGCCCTCTAACCTCTGCATTTTCCATACTGTGAGGTTCAATAACTGTGACGTCTATTACATCACTAGAAAGAAATAACAATCAATTCCAATGTTCCTAGCTACTTCTATAAAATTACTTTGCTGTTCTTTGAAGTATTCGGTTGAGAGCAGATTCCTCATCACTCTTATTAAAATGGCTTCCTGCACTAGGCCTGGAAGAATATCAAATGGGGAATACTTAACTCTACTACTCCCATAATCTCCTATCTTACTTGGGTATGTGTTGAGAAGGAGTAGTATGATCCGGCAACAACCTGCTTCTCTCAGTGGGAGAACCCTATTAATAATATCATTATATCAGAGGGCTGACATCCAATCAAGAACAAATAGCTCTCACGTCCGGACGGTCACTATCCTCCGTACTTTCGCAGCAGCCCATAGTAAATAACCTAGGCCTTCCTCGACTCTTCCAAAGAACTGCTGTTCATCAGTTGCAGATATTTTTCGCGGTGGTGAAGAAGCCGCTCGTTGCAGTCACGTGCATGTTTACATTTATTCACCTCCGTGTCACTATAGATTACAAGCTAGATTACGAGTATCACGTGTAAAATGTCGCATTCGAAGAAGCGGTGTACTGTAAGTGTGCCAGATAATTTTTCAGAAAGTAGTAGTTTCTTAGGTAAAATGCACTGTTCATGATTATCAGGTGATTTTACAAGTTTAACATAATATTGCAGTAAACTTTTCGAATGGAATCTTATGGCCTGACTGTTCTCCCAAGTTTACTTTATACCAAAATGAAAAGAAACCTGAAAAGAAAACATTGGTAACAATGTCTTATACATTGTCAGCAAACTGAAGAGTGATTATATTTTTCACAGATTGCAGAGACAGATAATTTAATGTATATGGGCAAGAATTATGACGTGGACAGAATTGGCAACACAGTCCCTTGTCAGTGAGTATAACTATGTCGCTCATATTTGTGAAGTTTGAATGGTGGTTTCTCGTGATACCACCTGACTGTCTTTTCAGCCTCTAGGAAAAGGGTCAGTGAATAAGTAGCATATGGACTGGCAAATTTACTGAGCTGCCAATGATTGTGATTATATCCAATTAGCAAGAATTTTATAATTTCTCACCTGTAATTTTCTTAAACTGCGGCAAATGTAGTTGGCGTGTATCCACCTATTTAAATGCATTGAAGTATATTTATCTGATAAAAGCATGCTAAATGAGGAATAGTGTTCTAGGTAGGTCACGATTATTCAGCTTTGCAAGAGCTGATTTTATTGCCCAGGGGTCATCACATTCACTACTATCTATCACATGTGCTACTAATATGCCACACACGTATATACAATATGTATGTATATCAAATTTATATACTCCTGATCATGTCTCACTCACTCACCAAATAACTAAGGTTTAAATGGCTGTAAATACAGGGAAATGCTAGGGATTAGATTTATTGCTGTCATGACTACAGGTATGTAATAGGAGCTTTGGACAAAGCTAAGGGTGTGATGACTTTACACAAGACCGAGCTCATGAACCTGACACCATTTATACCTGGTAGGTACAACCTTGTTGACAAGCAAGCGGGTTACTCTATTTTATTTATTTATTTTTGATGTTTTTATATGGTACATGCGACGTCATTGCCTATGCCTCTACATATTTGCATAAGTTAGGTAAAGTGTTTACCTGCTGTTTTCAGCTGCTTCTTTTATTTTATTAATTTCTTGTGTTGTATCATTAACTTATTAAAAGTAGAATTGAGTGCCTGAAAAGCTGACTATTCTTGAGGTAGACCTGAATGCTTGACATTTGTTTACTTGGTCAGCCAACAGCGCACAGCTTACTATTGGCCCCACTATAAGACTTACCACAAGTGTACTTTGACTTTTGAGAATGTATTACTAGTGATGTGCTACAGCACCAATGGCGAGCGAGCTGGTCTGACTGAAATTTGAATGCTAGCGGTTATAATATTTCTTTGTTAGTTGAATGTTTTAGTTTAATTTATTGTGCTATTCTTTAGCAACACACAACACTTGTATACACTTGATCACTGGATATACCAGCATAAGATTTACATTGTATTCTCTTCACAACTTGACTATTGGGCAAATTGATTTTCTAAGGGTAAGCAATCAAATTTCTGAGACAGGTAAGGATCGCTAAACCAAAGGACTTAGCTATTGGAAAATAGATTTTCAAGTAAGAACAAATCTGTTATGCAAGGCGTATAGCTAGGACAAACAGCGCATTAACCAAGGTAACTTACCACCGCCACTAATAGAATAACAAATAAACTCTGCTAAGTTTGTAAGACCTAACTGTGAACATTTTGTCCTGTTCTGTCTCCGTAGCTCTTTGTCCTAAATTTCTTGCACCCACACTAATGTTTATGTTTTTAAGCAGTCTCCGGGGGTGGACATACATTGACCTCTTTGAACTTTGCCATATATATATACCAAAATCTCAATTGATACTTGTTAGTGAGAGTCTCACTTCGCTTGCCCAATTACTAAATCCTTAAAATATAGCTGGGTTATCTCACTCACCATTTGTACTGAAGCACACCCGATTATTGATAGATTATTATACTACTCCCGGTGCACACGTATGTGTGAAAAGATTGTCAGTACCATTAAATTATTATTATTACTATTATTATTATTATACACATTTACCCCGTCACATAGTGGTGCTTGATGTACCAACTTTTGTATGTTAGGATTGCAAGCATTAGGTATTTTATGCATTCTTATCCTCTACCACTTCGTTTAGTTGCATCAGTTTCCCTCTTCCGCTCTCTTCATCTCAGCTCTTCTTATCCTCCTAGTTCCCTCTCTTCAGCTCTTTCTTCCTAATCATGATTCCCTTCTCTTCTGTCTATTTCTTCTTACTTGTGTCTCTCTCTCTCTCTCTCCAATTTATAATTGTGGACTTAGGCTTTGTGGAACTGTTGCCATTCCTTTTGAACTCTTTCAATGTTCACAGTTCTTTCCTCACTGATTTCACTTACCAGCTTTTAGCTAGCTACAATAGTTGTTGTTTCTTTAATTGCCTTGTACTGAATGTGATAACACTTTATCCAGTCATTTCTTGGCAACGCTTTACCAACCCGGCTCAGCTAATGAATTATTCATGGCCACACCCCATTGTCATTACAGCAAAGTATCAGTACGTAGGAAATTTTTAGAGCTATGCATTGTATATCACAATACATGAGTTAAAGTGTTCGTTTTGTCTCCACGGTTATACATATTTGATCACTTGTTGGTTGTTGTTTTTGAATACTTTTATATCCTTGATTTTATTTATTATACATATAATATATAATATTTCCCCTTTTCTCAGGAGTTTTGGAAGTGGATAGCAATGGTCAAGTTGAAGAGCCATTAAAAGAGGGAACAGATGAGAAGGAGTCTAAAGTGGACAAGCTGGTCAACTTGTTTGGTACTCAGCGACAGAAGCGAGCACTGTCTGCAGCTCGCAAGAATAAAGTGGACAGCGATATGGTTGCTGGTAGTATCAGTCAAGCTTTCACACATGCTCAGGACAATGTGGAGGAAACAGCCACGCAACGTATGTGGGTGGGTTGGTGACTAGGGGTCTGTACTGGAGCACATCATGAGTAGGTGAAAGAATGGGGATTGTGTATAAGTGAAGAGGAGATGAAGAAATTTGGTATGAGCATTTACTGATTATTGCACTGTCTCTCTCAATACACTTTTTTTCTTTCTACATTCATGTCTGATATTATTGTTTGTTTGTTGTTGTTTTTGCCCTGGCACTTTAACCATTTGATTGGTAGGTATTGCTTAATAATAATATTTCACTAATTATGGCAGAATGATCATATTATGTGACAGTGCCTAGGAAAAGGGACCTTTTCCGTAAAAAAATCAAAAAATGAGTTATTCATACCACTGTGTAGAGCACTTCTTATGGAGTATTTTGATATCAAGTTTATAGGCAGGCGCTCCTTGGTTCACTAAATATACGAGCGGCAATCTGACCATCTTGAGCACAGATATTTCGAGAAAACTGCAATTAAAACTTCTTATTCAATTTCTCGCGGAGTTAACGTTGAATTCCGTAATCTAACCGGAAGTCCGCGTTACGGGTTACGTAAGACTGTTACTTATGCTTGGAAAATGGTGGCGATCAGCTGAACGGCAGTAGTTGGGGCCTCTTACTTCATTGATGGGGGAGGCCTTACTCAGTTTTAGACCCTACATTGTGTAAGAGTACTAGACAGGTATGTCTTTAAATAGCACTAGATGCGTATAGACATAATTTTGCAGGCCGTTTTGTGCTTCTTCTTTTTTTCTTTTCTTTTTTTCTGTTTCCAACAGTTTGATAGTTACAGTAAGTCATTGATACAGTCACTCTTTTAGAAATGATCACCTAGCTTGGTTTGTTAGTTCACTGGCTAGCTAAGTTTAGGATTATATTTGTCTTGCAACCAGCTTGTTGCCTGTTTTGGAACAAATGAACAATAGGAATCTCTTTAAATCAATGAACAAAAATGATGGACTTTCAAAATGTGTTGCCTTCTCTTGTTGTAGTGTGACAGAAGTCCTCATCATCACTGAAACCTTTGTCCAGTCAGAGACTTGCTGATTCTTCTATTGTCTTCACAAAAATAGTCCCAGGAGTCTCCAGGTCTGCAGGCTCCAACTACAAGACTCCAACTACAAGACTCCATAAATAGCAACATCAACCTATAATAGCTTGATTATTCACATTTACTATTTCTATTCTGTTGCTGCAATGCTAACAAAAACTTTAAGAATATTTACCCGCGATTATCCGAGGTAGGGGTAATTTGTTGCAAGGCAACAAATTGAATTCGCCCACGATTTTCAATTACTCGCGGGTTGGATTTCCGTGCACGCACGGAAGGTCAAAATAGAGAGTAAAACGTGACTGTGTTTAAACGGGGCGCTCGGACCTTTAACAACGGTTTCAGCCACTCAAATTTGGTGTCAGTGTAGCTAAAGGGTAGGAGATACCTGTGGGCCAATAAAAAGAAAACAAAAAAAAATGTTTTTGTCGGTGTTTGGGCTCTACTGTACATTTTTGATTTTACGTAAAAGGTCCCTTTTCCTAGGCACTGTCACATATATGCAGGGTGTTATTGGGTAAAGGATCGTCACTTTGTGCCAGCTGTCTGTGGGATATGTAAACATTTTGGTGTGTAGTGTCCCATAATGTATGTATTGGCTTAGTTTGCAGTTAAGATAGTGTCATTATGGATGGAACTGTAATTCCCATTCTATCTATATTTTTTTATTTTTCTGCTGCTGCAGAATTGGCGTATACATCTTCCTTGGCTCCTGTCTACAACCCGAAGGCAAAGACTGCTCAGGATGCCTACAACATCAACGACAGTGAGTCTCCTACAGCTTATAATTATCTGTCAATATACACACAGCTCACTCTCAGTTACATTGGATCATTGGACTTTTCTGAGACTTTACTGGAGGTTTTTATTGATTATTTATCAAACTTATTGTTTGTTTTGTTTGTGTTTTAGATTTTGTGACTGTTGTGTCATGGGTGTTATTAAGATTGGGGTCAAATACTCTGAAAGTATTTAAATACTAATAGTACAGTGCATAAATTGTCCATTAAAAATGTATATGGAAAAATCACTGTTCGATTGAAATCACACGGGAAAAGTGAAATAGCATGTAACTAAGTGAAATATCACAATAGCTAAGTTAAATAGTATGGGTAAGTGTGCATGCATGCAGCTTTAGCCTTGGAAACATACAGTTCGTGTAGTTTCTAGTTGGAGACAATGTCATCTTTAGCGCAGAAGTTCTACCCGTATTAGGAATTTTTCAACATATTAGGATGACCCATAGGTTGAAAATGAAGTTCCAGAGGAAGCTAATGTGTAAATACGGAAATAGTGAGTGAACGATACAGTGTAAATACAATGCAAATAAAAAAATTTTTAAAGCTGGCCTACTATTAGTGAGCGATAGCAGGGGTACCTGTGCTATTAATTCCAAATAGCACAGTTACCTGTGCTATCACTCATACAAATACTTGACAGATTCAAATACAAATAATTGTTGGATATATTATTTCAATTGCAAATACAAATTACTTTTGAAGTGCATCATCATTGGCTAAAGTGTGTTGATTATAATTATATTTTTGATATTGTTTTTATATAAAATTAGAGGCTCAATTAAAAATGAACTTTTTTACTTCAAAGTGATAGCTAAGTAGAATTAATCTGCCCTAACAGAAATATGTTTCAGGTGATTATTTTTCTTTCTACTAATTTGAGTGCTCAGTAATTATTTTTAAAGGTATTAATAATGTAAATACTTCCCTTTTTAAATCTGAAAATACAAATATTTTAAAATAGTACTTAAATACAGATTAAATACAATGCTTATGTATTTGACCTTTGACCCCCACCCTGGTGTGTATGTGTGTGCTCCAATAGTATATGGTGTTAAATTTCTTTTCAGTTGTATCAGTGGAAGAACTGGTGATACTCAAGTCTACTTCAAAGGTTTTCACTGAGGCCTCTTCCTCAGAAGTGGAAGAGTGGACCAGGGAAGGCAGGTCAGTCAGTCAGTCTTCATTCTCATCCAGGCAAGCTGTAATCAAAGTGGGCTCAAGTGATACGCTTCTGCCAAGGATATTAAGGGAACAAAATTAGAAAGACTCCCCCATCTCGGTTGTCAAGTTTCAGATTTGATGTGGGTATTTGAGCTGTTTGTGTGAATTTGACATGCAGATGTAGGAAGTAATATAATCTGTTGATATTGGGTGTACCGGGTGTAGGGTACTGCTATGCTATCGCATTCCATTGCACTGGCTGAGTGTTCTTCTGGATGCTGCATAGGAAAGAAATTCCCATGTTTGTACTTATCTCATTTAATCCAATAAGATGTCTGGCCAGGCGGAGTGGTCTCCGTGTGAAACTAACATTGGTGGAATATCTGAAGTGAAACTCGAAAACACGCTGTATCCGATATTAACACTTGCTATTAAATTAAAGTGGCCACTTCTTATTATGGGAATTTCGTGGTGTTAAAACATTCTACTTATTCCTTGTCTGAGCTTCCATGGATTGTGAAGAGTTTAATTTTTATTACCCGTTTCAAATTATTGCAAAGAGAATAAATGTATTCTTGTATGTGTGTGACATTTATGCAGTCAAGTTTTCCACTTATGGTATATAACATGTTGATATCAGTCAGAGCATTTTAAAACTTCTTCTTTTCTTTTTCTTTTTTTTTTTCTTTTTTTCTTTTTTTTTTCTTTTTTTCTTTTTTTTCTTTTTTTCTTTTTTTTTTCTTCTTTTTTTAAAGGCACTTGGGAGATTTAATTTTGCAGTGCCGCTCAAGTGATAATAAATTTCAGCAGGCGATTACTCTGTAAAGTAACATGTTTATCATTGCTCCTGGGGTGTGACAATCTAATGTGATATGACTGAGTTCTAGCCACACGTGTTTGTAATATCCTTATTAGCAGAAGCAAACACATTTGTAGTCTAATAAATTAATGTCTTGCTTAAAGTTCAGTAGGTGAATGCTTACAAAGAGGTCTCGTGTTTGAAGCATGCCAGTGGATGACATCTAATTACCAATGAATCTTACTGCAAAGTCTTTGACAAATTATAGTATGTGTGTGTATATATCCTTGTAGATATCCAGAGTATGTCATGCAGCATCTAGCAAGCCTCCCCCCAGAACCCCACCGCAGTCTTAAGGCAGCCATCTTGCTCTACATCACCTTCCTCATTCAGATGTATGGAATGTCTTCCAGCAGTGTCCTGAAATCAGGTAAAGTAGAGTCTGAGCCAATAGATGCATAGATGTGGTAAAGGGAAGCATTAGAGTGGTATTTGACGGTTGATTAAAGCGCCACCAGTGTGAAGCCTCAGCACTTCGTTGCTTTTGTGCATCACAATCGTGGTTATTATCTGACAGGTGTGTACTATGTATGTGAATCCTAAAAGCATTGACTATCTCTAGCACCTTCTCTCCATACCCAGTAGAAGTTAGTCTATGGATTGAAGCTGGTAGGAGGGGCCAGGATTCCAGCTGCTTGAATTTTTAACCCTCTGTGTGTATTTAAGGAGCACCACTATGATGTAAAACTATGGTGGTTGTGTTTTTAGTTATATGGAGAATGAATGGGGGGAAAATTTATGGCACCTCACCTTGTCTGTTAAGTGCTATCTATTTGGTGCCTAAAACATTTGCCATCTTAGTTTTGTTAAAGAGTAGCACACAATTGATTAAGGTACGCCAAGAGCACACCAAGTTATGCTCGGGTTCGTAGCATTTTTGTTGATAATTGTAGCCGGTTTGTGAGGGTTCATGCTAGCAGGCTGGTTTCTATTACTGTATGTAAGTGTGCAAATTTTGATGCTGTGGACTCTTGCCACATTTGCAGAACGTTTTGTGGAAATTTGGACATGTGCAAAACTCATTGTACATGTGCAATGGAATTTAAAGTGGGGGTGTTGGTATTAACAACTCAATGACGTGATATATAAGCGAGGGATGTGTGTGGTTTGGGTGGCTGTTTTTTTCTGTATATCGAACCGGGCATTCCTTCATGCCTCATAATCACTGCTATGTGTACTAAGAAGTGTTTTTCGCTTCTTGTTTGCTGCGCACACACACACACACACACACACACAACACACACACACACACTCACACGCATGCACACTCACACACTCACACACACACACTGACACACTCACATGCACACACTCACACTCACACACGTACACACTCACACGCCAATACACATGTCCACACACACACACACAGAGTTCTTGTAATGTGCTAATTCTCCAGCACGAGCGTATTTCTATTATCATGTGTAACTTGTTAACACGCTTAATGCCTGGAAGATGAGAGGTTATTACATTAGCACATTTATGTGGAATTGAGGAGCTGGACTGGGGATGGGAGACTCGACGGGTCAGTGGAAGTATCGGTGGTTGCCCTGTATCACAGGAGTCCCCCCAGCTCAAATCACATCCAATGAACTGGATGGAGTATTTCTAGCTATTTTCTCAATTTGGTGGTTTGAAATGGGGATGTGGTGGGACTGAACACTGGGTGTCAGTGGCTGCTAGCTGTTAGGATAAGATATTTGTGTCCGTGTACCAAAGCTTCTTCGTATGTGATTGCTTTGTGCAAGGTCGCAGTATTTGTAGGTCCTTTGTCGACCTTACCCGCATGCACATGACGCATGGGCTACATCTTCGTGAACTACTTTTAACTACATTAAACTACATTACAACAACAATAATAATAATAATAATAATAATAATAATAGTAATAATAATAAGATATAGCTTGTAATATATCACTGAATATACAGAAACTAAATGTCTTGCTGTGATGTCATCTTTGAAAGTTGCTCTTTATTAATATATATATATATATAATAGTCCTTGCCTTAGTTTCATAATAACAGTTGCCTACTCTTTCATCCGATGCATGCTCTGCAGGTCTTGTATTTGATGGAGTGTCTCCTCCTACTGAGGTCCTTCAACACTTGATAGCCAAGTTCACAGAGGGTCAAGAAGAATCGAAGAAGAAGCATCGTGTGATGTTATCTGAGAGAATGAAGGACAAGATATTTTTGCATTTGTTGGTGCTGTGCTTGTTTGTGGATGACTTCAACGTGGAGTTTGTACCTCTGCAAATAGACTTGAAAGTCTCCAAGTCTAAGTATGTGTGTGTGTGTGTGTGTGTGTGTGTGGGTTGCACCACGATGTGGGGGTCAGTATGGGATTACATAACCAAGGACTGAAGGCCAGTGTAAATCCTGTACCAACCAAACACGGAGAGTGGTGCAACTGACTTGTACCGTGGCTCTAGGCTATAGGAAACGCACAAAAACTAATTTTGATTGGATGGTTTACTTATTCACCTCCTAGGAGGTCATTATACATATTTGTACCACGGTACATTCAAACAGTCCAATCCGATTGTTCAATTCGCAGTGAATATCACTCACAAAAATGTGTTAGTTGCTTAGTTAATATGCATATCTTATACGAAGAGACAACTATTTACCAATATGCTATCTACTTGGTGTGTGTGTGTGTGTGTGTGTGTGTGTGTGTTATGTAAAACTAGACTAAAGGATCACTTCCGAGCTCTGGGTTGTATGGTGAAGAGTTCTAAGCGATACAGAGGTGGTCCAGACAGCCCACCAGCAGTGATGTCTGCACATTTGAGGGTACCACCTAGCTTCCCTAAACCAAAGCTTGGCAAGAAGAGGAAGGAGCTGTGATGGACATTGAGCTAATAGACCCAGTACCTTCAGCATATTCTATGCCTCATCAGGTGAATTTTTAATATTCAGTTGCTCTTCTTTTTTTTTCTTTTCTTTTTTTTTTTTTTTCCTTTTTTTGTAAAATAATAGTTTTAGTGGCAAACTTTGTCAGATGTGTTTATTTATTTCTGATTGTTTCTGGTATGTTATTTTTTGTTTAAGTTATTATAATATCACAACTGCAATGCTGTACAGAATTTCATTCCCCTGGAGTCGGTCAGACGTGAGCGTTGTAGACCACCCAAGCTAGTCACTGCACGAGCCACTGGGTGTTTGTGCATTTGTGCGTGTGTTGAGTGTGATGTCATGCTTGATCATTATTGTATATTTGATTCCGCATGAAGTCCCAGTGGAGTATGTAACTCTATCTGACTTCACCTGCTGTACTGGAAGCATTATTGACTAAGGAGTAGTGAATCTATAGTTTATAGCAATAAAAGGCTGGGATCAATCCTTATGATCCATTCGCTGGTGGTGCCAAAATTATATGTGTACGTGTGTGTATATAGTATATACACACACATACACATATAATTTTATATATGGGAGGAGGCTGCATGTGCATTGGACGAAATTCCTCGTGGTAATTGTCAAAAGATTTATGTCTGGCTAAGTGGCCTAACTGAACTCACAGAGTTGAGGACCACTCATTGAGTTGAGGACCACTCACAGAGTTGAGGACCACTCATTGAGTTGAGGACCACTCATTGAGTTGGCTGGAAAACATTTCTACAGTAACAATAACAAGCTTTAAAAATGCCTTCATGTCATTCTAGCTAACCAAAGGTTACTATATATATATATAATATATATACTATATACTATATATATATATATAGTATAGCTATCGTGTATGGGAAGAATTTGGCCTCTGGCTTACTATCCTGTAGACTCTATGAGTGTGGCAGTGTGTGGCTTCCCTTGAAGAGAGCTGCATTACCTCGCTGTTACATTTAATAGAGTGCTAAGGTCAGTTTAAGATAAATCTTTGTTATTTCAAGCTCTTCTTGGACTTTAAGGTTCCAGCCCTCCTGGCTTGTGTGGGGCTGGTCCCCCAGACCAGACCAAGGAGGGTTGTGTGGGCTTGTTGTGCTAACTCTGAGGTTTGTGTAAGAACACTGGTGCGTTGATTGTTCCTCCTGGCGCTGGCTTTGTGAGAAATTGGAATATTTAGAAGACTAGACCTTGGTAACTTCAAGCTAGTCATGAACTGCAACTTCAATGCTGCACTTTCCTGCTGGATTGCCAAAATAGGTCTACAGATTTTTTGTTGTTATTATTTTAATCACCAAATAAATACAAAATTGATTCACAAAAGCAGTTGAATGACAGTGGTGATTACAATTAAAACTAAATAATAAGCAAATATAAAAAAGTTTTTATTATTGTGTATTCTCTAAATGATCTGAGCTGGGGGGGGGGGGGGGGATTGATATGTGATAGATTAAAATATAAAAAAAAAAGCAAGTTAAAAATAAACATGAGTGAATTGATTGAGATATGATGTGTAGGTGATTGGAGTTGCTAGAGTGTATGTGGTGCCCCTATCTGTTCAGACGTCAAAAGATTGCTGTGAGGGTGGAAAGACGAACACTTTCTCCACTTTGGGCGTGGATTCCCCACTCGTGCTGGTGGAGCCTGCAACAATGGTCGTGGTGTACTGAGAAGAGCAGTCAGCCGAGGGGAAATGGTTCATTATCTGCCGGCCGCCTCCCACCTCAGAGTCTGTGAGAATAGAGTCGATCTCATCCTCGCCCAGGCGCACCATGTTGATATCAAGCGGGTCCAGTAAGTTGGGTATGGCTCCTTCTTCATCAGCATTTTCACTGTCAAAGACCTGATGGCTAATACCAGTCCCCATGACCGATTCATCCAAAGTCAACTGACTCTCTTCCACCACGCTGGGGTCTGTGCTTACATACTCAAACGGAATACATGGCCCTGAGAGCAGGTGACATGGGTCCATGTGATCTACCGTCTCCTTCATTCGATCTTGGGCGTCCCAGTTTGAGATGGGATCTATCTTGGACAGTGAATTGAGGGTTTGATACGGTTCATTCCTGGTGGTTCCAGCCCCTTTACTGTCTCCACTGCTAAAGCTGCGGGCAGCCTGCTGAGTTCTGGTGGTGGGGGCAAAGTTGACGTGTTTGCGTTTTCCGTTATGACCGAGAGTGTAGTACTGCCTATTGGTGGGAGGCTGCCTGATGCTGCTGGAGCCAATGGTGGTGCTGGTTGTCGTGGTGCTGTTGCTGGGATACACGGTCAAGTGTCTGGTGGAGTGGGCTCCTCTGGGGAACACAGCGGCTGAGGATTCTTGGCTGGACTGTTGCGGGTCACTGATCTGCCGGTTGTGAACAGGCCAAGGTTCATCACGGTTCCTCGGGATGCAATAAGTTCCATTCCTTGGGATCTTTGGGTCGCTATATTGGCGTGTGAATAGGGAAGATGGCGTGTAGTTGTGCTCGTTTGAAATCCGAGGGTTCATGTCTCTCTCCAGAAACTGGCCAGTGCCATAGCGCATGCCATTCTCTTTGTACATGACGCCATTAGGACGAGCCTCCCTGAAGTCTTCCGGGTAATTCTCATATCTCCTCCTCTGTGGTGAAGCAGTATTGTCTCCATTGAGTCCAGGCTGTATGGGGGAAGACATGGAGGATTTCCCACTGTGGGACTTGGAGCGACCTCTGGGATAGCTCCTGTCTACATGCTCGGAGAAGGAAGGAGGGCTGTGGTACATTGGTGGGATGTCGGGTGGGTACTGTCTCGCGCTACCTGGCACACCATCTTCATGGTGTGGTTGGTGATACGGGGCTCTCAGTGTCTGGAGATTAAATTTGCTTCTTTCCTTGTCCAAGCTCGATGGAGGGAGGTACCACCTGGACGAGTCGGAAATTTTCGAGCTATCCGTGTCAGACCCTCGTCCCTGGTTCTGCATGGAGTTGCCCATCCCAGAAGAGGAAGATATTCGAGTGTGAAAGGATTCCGTCTCGATGGCCTCCTCTTCATCGTCGTACTCGCTCTGGCTCAGGTTTGTGCTGGGCGGGCGGAGTGGTATCATAACCTTTTTCTCCTTGGGTGTTAGAGGAGTGCGAGGGATGGAGTGGTCTGGACTGGTGATGTGGGGGCCTCTCAGAGACATTGGGTCGTAGCATGAACTGGCAACCTCGTCTGACTCTGAGCTGCTTCTGTTGGAGTCCGTGCTGTTCACCTCATGGCCGGAGTCGTCCATCGTGGGGATGCCTCTGGCAGGCATACCACCCATCTCCCTGTCGTCCATCTTGATTCCACTCTCCATGCTGGCGCAGGACTTGCGTCTGGCATGAGTGTTGTTGTGCACTGGGCTATTGGAGTCTGGATCACCATCCTCTGCATGCTCCTGGTACGTGCTGATGCTACTGCGCAGCTCGTGGATATCCATGGCGTAATTGGCGTTCATGGAAGAGGAAAATGAAGACTTCTTCAGAATGCTAGGAGAGTAGTTGTTGTCTCTTCTGCTGCGATTGATCCTGCCAATGTTATTGACAGCATAACGCCTTTCTTTCTTCTTTTCCTGTCTTTTGCGGCATATGACTATGACAGTCAAGATGAATAACCCAAAGAGAACCACGGATGCCAGTGCACACCCAGCAATGATGTAGTACATGTCGCTGTTGTTAATACGAGTCGTTATTCCTGCAGACTGCAATTCGCACGATCCATTACGTATGATGTACGGTGAATTGCACGGACATGACACGCCTCCATCTAAGAGGGGAAGACACGCACTTATGGGTGGACAGTCACTGAGGTGACAGAGGTTGCAGTGTGAGATCACACCGTCTGCACTGCTAATTTCGAATCCTCCGTCAGTGGCACTTGCCTGTAGCAGACCATTCAAGGGAATATCTATGTTATTTATAGCAATGCGAGTAATGCAACCCATAAAGTAGCTGGTGGGATCTGGCTGGAGGGAACTGCCGATGGTAAGGGATGTCACGGGTTGTTCAGCCAGCATGGGAACCTCTGGGAAATCGTCAGATTCCCATTTTGTTGTAGCACTGGTGATGTCAGACCCTCCAGACATTTCCAGGTCGATCTGTTTCTTGCTAAGGGTCACTCTGAGATGATAGAGAGTGTTCTCGGCCACTGAAGTGCGCAGTTCTGCGGTAGTTGTGTTCTCACTGTCCAGGGACCAGATCTGGTACTGCAGGAAACTGAGTCCATCGGAACTCTCTAGAATCTGACATGACAAAACAAAGTTTAAAGTGGTGAGTTATCTCATTGACTAAGTGGATTAACTAAATCAACAGTTTCTTTTGTGCATGGAAGCTTGGCTCTGTGAAAAAGGGATTAATTCTGAGACTGCAACAGATACTGGTTCTGCCCATTTTAGCAAGAGTGTTTTTGATGTGTATATATGGCTTGCCAGTGATGGAATAGCCAGCAGATGTCAGGAAATACATAAGCCAACCCACGGCTCTCCTGAGAGCTACAGAATTAGATCATCTGCTAATGAGATGGACACAATTGAGGCTCAGATTGGACCAATATTCTTGGATAGAGGAGATATGAAAACTTTGGCCTCAACCTGAATGTTGTCAAATAGACTTTCTTTGACTCCTCTTAGTCAGACATTATATATCTTATTGAACACCCAAAACCACAGCAGCATGAGCACCGCCCCCTCAAGAACTTGTGTAGTGGCCATAACTCTTACTCTGATCAGATTAAAAAAGACCATTTATTATGCTTTCTGGCAATCCTTGAGGGTCTGGTTAAAGTTCCAGTATTGATAGATGTTTTGAATTGTTTCAGTTCATATTACATTGTTTATCTCTACACGAGCTTATAAAATCACAAAATAAATTCTGTCATCTCCCTCACCATGCATTGAAGTTTTACAATGACTTACCTCAATTGAATGTCTGGATGAGCTAGTTTGAGAGCTGAGAATAATTGAGTTCTGCACGTCTAAGGCACGAAACTTCACCTCGATGATTTGCTTCACGTCGTCTCTGATGTCAACATCTCTCTTCTTTCTGGAATTTCTCTCATCACTGGTGTCTGTGTTTAAAGTACTGCTCTGCAGTTCTGCAAAGAAACCGTATTCTAAGCTCAGCTGTACTCCGGAGGTCCCAGTGAATCTGATGGGAGCGTAACCTGGAAATAACATTCATACATGCATAAATACATGTACAACCACATCAGACATGCATGCATGCCTACACACACATTTTATGAACGGTAGCGGAGTAAATTAAATTGATTATATCTTTGCCTTTCATTTGGTGGGAAATTAAAAAATATAAAGATGGAGAGATACTCTTCATACAGTTACAGAGTTGTTGGTAAGTTTCTTTACTCGGGTTCCCAGCTTCGAGACATGTAGGTAGGGCTAAATAGTTTGCTGTCATATCATGTGGCTTTAACAGCGGCAAAGTTCTTACAAATGAGATTGCAGGTCAAGTACATACATGAGGAGGGTTCCTTGCCACACACACACACACACACACACACACTTGTACATGCACTCAGAAAAAGCTGGTGAAGAGAGCAGATCTCTTACTTGCATCTTCATCTTGTTGGAGTATAGCATTGCAGGCTTGCACTGGGAATCCTCCAGCACATTGGCAGTAAGGCTGCTCTGAGATAAAGTCCACACAACCGGCAGAGTGAGAACTACACCTGAGGTCAGTCTCTTCGCACTTTTTGAAGTGATTGACCACACCTACGGGAAGATATAAGCATTAAGGTATAATTCACAAGATATCACAACTTTTATTCATGATGCAGACAATGTGATGGGCTGGCTGGCTGCTGACCTTGCTTAGTGTTGACTTGGTCATGTGGGCAGGAGAGATCCAGTTGAGCCCCTCCCACTACCACGTTTCTGATGGCACCAATAAAGGTCGTTGGTGGGTGACTGCTGTTGCCAAGGAGATTGAACATGTTTACACCTCCAATGAAGAAAGAGAGATGGTGATTTTCAATGGGCATGCTGTTGTTTTCGGAGCCCTCTCTCTGACAACTGTTGTGTGTGTGTGTGTGTGTGTGTGGATTAAGTGATAGGTGAGATAACAATTTGTGAGTTACTATAAAGTAAGTGTTTCTACATGTAACTTAATATTTACAATTTTTCATGTACATATATCTGTTCAGATATATAGTAATGGGAACTTTAAAAAGAACAAACAGTTAAAGCATACATTTTTTCATAAATATCAACCTTGGGTGGTAGAAAGAAAGCAGCTGTTAGTGTGCTTATAGCAATTATCCTCTTGTGTGGAGAATGTAAGACATCTGGTTTATTCAGACCTTGCCAGCCCAGAGTGTGAGTGATGATGCAAGTGTGATAGTCATCTGAGGAATGTAGTGGGCCACCTACAACTCTGGAGCAGTCTGGACTTCTGTGTGCGCTTAATGCAATTATCGCCCCAGGCCACTTCCACATCCACCTTAGCTTGTGGAGATTCATCAAAACTGATAACAAATTGACAGCACTCATAGTTCTTAATAAATGATTTGGTTAAACGCCCGTGGTTGGAGAAAGGCCACGTGTTTGCATATACTATTGAGCCACTACCTCCCCTCCTACAGCAGCAGGCATGCAAATGGTCTTGACCGTCCTTCCTCGCCTGCATCAAACTATTATCCTTGAGACGGACAGGAGACGGTTGGGTCAACACTGGCAATGGGGGGAGAACGACTGTTTTAGGCTTGGATTGCCGTCTTGTGACCTCAAAGACCCTGTCCACCTCTAACTTGCATTACTCAAAGTGCACTCAGCAAGGAAATGGTGAGGAAGTGTGGGTCCACCTTCACAAAACATTGAGTTCCTTCAGCTAACACACGAATATACAGTCCCCCATGTACCCTTAATGGGGCTGGGTGGGGGGAGTGGTAAGGATGGTGTGTATGTTGCATGTTAGGATCATCAACCTCACACATGTCGGCCGGTTGGTCATCTTGCTCCAGATTATCTGCGCTCTATTGCATGTGCATTAGGTTTAGTTCACTTCATTGAGTCTCTAATAGCATGAGACGCTACACCACAAGCAAGTTAACAACATAACACTTTTACCAGCTATCACAACAGCTTCATTGGCACCACCCCGCATTGCTCGACCTAGGTGGTCTTCAGCAAGCATCGCCAGCTACGGGGATCCCTCCTCGAAAACTCCCATCTTACACGATTTAAAGTTGTTTTGGAGCACACTAATCAAGCCCAGTGCTCTCCTTCTTGGGCGACCATGCTCGTGAATAATGGTTCAAACACTCGCTCCCACTTGTAAGAGATTTTGATAGCCATTTTGGAAATATGTGACATGCCTTCTCGAGGAATGTCACTAGGAAAACCTTAGTGTCTCACATTTCTGCAGTACAAACTATTATGGGGTGTAGTTTGTGAAGGTAGAGTACGGGACACAGAGAGCAGAATGTGAGGCTTTTATTTGCTGGTTGTCACTTGACTGGCACCAACAAGAAATGGCGTGCTCAAAATGGCCAACCTTGTAGACTAGCATTGTCAAGGGGTTTTTGTGTATGCTTTTTTTTTTCTTATGGTGAGTTGAGAAAAATAAGTACAACTAAGTAAGAATAATAATGTACTTATTAATCTCATTCAAGACTTTTATTGATGTAATTGTTTTACTGAAAAATGTAACATCTCAAGACCTTGTTTCAATATAGCATAATTATGTTTAATTAAAAAAATTAAAATGCATGGTTGGAAAGTTAATATTTTTATACACAAAGTCCATTTTTATACAGGAGTTATTTTTTAACAAGCATATCCTGCTTCTAAAACTTGAGCCCTAAAGTAAACGAAATGACTACGTTCTTATTAACCATTAGGAATCTACTAGGCAGAACATTCTATGAAACCTTTTTTGTTTTGTTTGTTTGCTCGATTAAGGTGTCATCACATTCAAGATGTATAGGCTAAGTTTGCACTGTTTATTCTATGTCTTCAAAGACCTGACAAATGCAAATATGTGGAACCGTTTCATGTCAACATTGCCATTTTGTTGAGTCTTTGAGACTGGTCACAAATATTTCTGCCATGCTTAGGAGGAAGAACTGCCAGTTGGAGCTACTTTATGAGAATTACAATATCATATGGTATGTAGAGAATCACTGACAGCAGCAGCAGATGAAAGGTGGTTTACTTGCTATCATCTCATCACAGTCTTAATTATTGCTTCTCAGTAATCAGGCACATGTTTACTTCCAGCACTCTCAACAAACCACCACAAATAGCATTACTGGAATACTTCTGACTGGTAACAATTGTGTAAATGACGTTAATTGCTTCTCAACTTTACCTCTGAACTGTGATGTTGTGTAGAAGAGGGTTGCTTGTGTCAGGCTCTGATAAATCCACTGCTGCAACACTGAGGTCGGAAATCTGGTTGGTGAAGGAAAGGGATAGAAGGGGGAGAAAATGGAGAGAGAGAGAGAGAGAGGGAGACGTTGAAGAGGTTTAGCCACCAATTCAAAACAAGCACTTATCTTCTGGCCACTTACAATAACAACTATATTTCACCTGACCAGGGTTGTGGTCTACCTGCAAGGAGTCTGCTCACCGACAGCTGCTAGGCTGAGCCAGTGAACTAGATTCACAAGCAGCTCACAGCACTGTGTTTCTGCAGAGTGTTAAAGCTGGTGCTCAGCTAGACACTTTGCAATGGGAATCATGCTGCTATGAATATTGGCAAGCTGAATTTAAGTTGAATATTCATCAACCTGGGGTGGTCCTCCCTCCTGTGCTGTGAATTTAAAATAACAAATACTAACTCTTCTGGAGCACTTACTCCTACACTCCTGCAGGTTCAAAGTTAAGTTGGGTCAGGAAGGAGAGGTGGGAGGAGGGAATGCTATTGAGTATATAGCATGAGGGGGACCAAGTTCCTATAATCCTCTACAGCTATTATCACCTCCTGCTATGAGCAAACTAAACTCTCGCTTTATCTTGTGCAAGTCATATACATTAAACCCCTCAATAATATTTATGTTTAAAGATTAACATGAGAGCAAAGGCCAGTATTTGCAATCTTAAGAACTGACTTCTGTTATGTACATTGCTACAACAGATGTTGATGCTAGTAAGTCATTCTTTTAAACATAAATTCATTTTATGGAGTCCAAATAAGTCATTATTATTAATGATTTTAGTTAATAAGACAAAAGGACTCTTACAAACAAAACAGATGATTACAAAATACTCCAATAACTCAAAATTTTCAAACAGGAGGGATTGACCAGCACCAGAGTAAAGAGCAACTATTTCACAGTGTGTAAATGGAACTAAAACTTACTTGCTGGAGTATAGTTTTCACACGTATCCCAATCCAGTCGCCCAACATGGTGGGGTCCACGGACGCATTCCTACTGCTTTCACCAAGTGCTGCCACAATATGACCCCCAGAGTAATGGATGGAAAATGAAGTGCCACTCTCGTCTTGCTGGTACAGAAGGAGGCCGTTATACCAAAGAAACACCTCTAGGTAGACATCCTGATTCACCTTGCCTAATAGATCCACAGCTTGGTTGGAGTATTCCTGGTAAGAATTTCTTGAGAAGGAAGTGGCCTGCACAATTCTGATGGTGACAGTCACAGAGGAAGACATTGACGTATTACCATGATCTCTTGCAGTCACAGTCAGTGAAACTAACCCATCCACCACTGGGTAACTAAAACTAGAAGCCACGGATATGACTCCAGTGTCCGGATCTATCGTAAACCATGACCTGGCTTGTTCTTTTTCCACCGAAGTGATGGAGTAAGTGACTGTTCCATTCTCTCCAGCGTCAGCATCTGTTGCCTCCACCTGGATAATGTTACGCCCGATAGGGCTACCTTCAAAAAGCACTGCTTCATAATTACTTGATGTAAACACTGGACTGTTGTCATTGACGTCTAGTACCCTCACACCAAACACGATGAACGTTTCTTTAAAAGGGGGTTCCATCTTTCTTGCTCGAATTTCCACATTGATGTATGGAAATGCTTCTCTGTCTGTAAAATTGCTATTAATAAAAAGTGTATCGAGTAAAAATTGAAATTGTTTAAATTGGATTGGAGCCCCTTCAGGAATTGTTGTAAATGAAGCTACTGAGAATGGAGTATTTATTAGTTCTCTCAATATAAAGAAAGTGTCCATGATGTTTTCTGTGATGCTGAATACCGTATTGTTGACTTCACTGGGACAAACTGGCTTGTACCTTTCGCATGCAAAATACAGCGGTTCATTATCAACATCCACAACTGTCACGTGCACCACTGCTTGGTGCTGCAACTGATTGATGGTGTTGGTGGCCATGACAACAAATTCCAGTAACCTTTGCGCTGATATTTCATAATCAACCTTTCTTTTGAGATACAGTTCTCCTGTTTGATTGTTGATTGCTATAAATTCTAAGACATTGGGATTGTTGGAGCTTATGAGAGAGTACCTGATATTTTGGAGCCCTTCTGACACGGTCACATTATTGAACACATAGCTAGGTCCCACCGGGTAATCTTCTGGAATGCTGAAACTGAACGTGGTCATTGCAAATCTTGGTGCTGAATCTTGGAGGTTTATTATCAGGAACATAATAGTTTGCACAAACATTTGTGGTGGACTTCCCATGTCCCTGATGGTTATGTTTAGTGTGATGCTGCTTACCTCATCGTAATCCAAGTCTCGAATGATGAACAAGTCTCTTTCTGGGGTAGATTCATCTTTGGTCTCTGGAACTCTGAGCTCAAAATAGCCTAGATCATTTCCAGCAGTAATGTTGAACTGAGTTGTACCATTAGCTCCATTGTCGCGGTCCACAGGCTGCAGTGTTAATATAATGGATCCCACGTTTGTGTTTTCTGTTAGATTCCTGACATAAGGTTGACTTAAATCAGAAAACCTGGGCTGTTCATCATTTATATCTTTAACTTCGATACTAATCGGCCGTGTTCCTCCAGAGTTTAATCCTACAATACAGTCTAGCCTGTTGTTATCATTTAGGTTAGCCATAGCTTCTCTGTCTAGCAATGCTCTATCCTTCACAGTGATGCTGCCATTAGGATGAATGTTGAAGTAAATGCCACAGTCACTGTCAAAGCTACAAAAAGAAGGAAAAGAATGTTTTAACTTCATTTATGCATTTTCATAGTTCACCTACCTGTAAGGAGAGTTTCCTTCACCTTCAACTATGGTACCTACCAAATGCCCAGTCTCGCTGTTCTCGGTCACTGCAAATTCTGTCTGCGCAGTTCGCGTTGTAGGTAGCGAGAGTAGTAGAACGAGCAGAGCACCCAGAGGGCTCCAGATCCCACAGCGAACTAGCATATTTAGTTTCTTAGCAGTTGCAAATTAGCGGCACACTAATTTACACGATCATCTTTTGCAGCTTATTTTATCGTCTGCAGCTAAAATGTAGCAACTCCCACGCATATATTATGCAGAACTGGTGGTTGGTAAAGGGTGATATTCAGTAAGAACAATTGGGGGTGTACGAATAGAGAGAAAATCAGGCAATTATGAGCAGGTATGTAATGAAGGAAGGTTTTTATCAAAGGTAACTGGAATTTTATACCCAGGTTGAGTGTGTCCTGGTTTTTGTTGTCTTCTATCGTGGTAATCTGGGATGCATCTTTCGTTCTACTTCGACCACGCACTCTACCAGGTGGTGATTTGCACCTCCTTTGGAAGCCTTGTAGGTTATCATAGGCTACTGGGTCTAATATCTGTGCTACATGGCTGGAGCATGGGGTAGATGTAGTCTTGCCAGCCAGACCCTTTACCATACCCCTTACCTGCAAATCTGCAGGAATATCCGTAAAGCTTGCACCAATCATGAGATTTGACGGACTAATAGAGCTGTATAACTCCACCACGTCGATCGGTCAGCTTAGTGGCTGTGACTGAAATAAGTCCTGTTAACGGTTGCTCAGCAAATGAGTCTTCACTGATTGCATTCCACCAGAACCTTGAAGTGTAACAACTGTTCCCAGACTCTCATTCTCCCAGTGGGCAGTAGGGAGAAGGAGAGGAGGGTCTGACTTGTGGGGCAAGGGTAGATGCTTGAAGGAGCTGACATGGTGGAATGATATTTAGGTATCTTATCTAAACCTCAACAACCCCTTCTCTTTTTGCACAAGTTGATGTACAAGCGTATGCTAAACCAATTACTCATGCAATGTAAAGATTTGGCCAGCCAGACTATGTCTCATAGTAAATGATGAGCATATCAGGGAGCTCCTTAATACGAAGAGTCCTGACTGGGAATTAATATGGTGAAGCAGGTACATGAGTTGGGCACATGTTGTTGTTGTTGTTTGTTTTTATTTGTTTTTCCTCTGTGAATACCTGATAAAATAAAGCTATTTATTGATGCCCGGGGATTATGGTACAAGTTATCAAAATAAAATTGATGATCTCGCGATTGTATGTTCTCAACAGATGAAACTTACATCAAAATAGACAAGGCATACGGAGACATGGAAAACACCTTCATTCTGGGCCAGTCATGGTAAGTCAACAGTTAATTGGTTTAATTGAGTGAGGGGTTGACCCAGGTTAAAGCATCAGTGTCCGTGTGATTCCCGAGAGCATTGCGTGGCTCATGGCTCATAATCTTGTTTGGTTGTTGTAGGTTGAATTTGGTAGAAGTAGCGCTGTCCCTTGCTGCTGTAACCTTGGTGAGTTATTTTTAATAGTTGATGTGGCATCCACAACACACACACACACACACACACACACACACACACACACTCATTGCTACTATTATTCATTTGTTGGCTTAAAATTTACTTCTTTTTTTTTTTTTTTTTTTTTTTTTTTTGGCAAGTTTTTGCTCATGTTGCTAGCTAAACTTATGGACTTTAGACTGAAAATAGTCGCTTGATTTTTCAAGCATAAGATATTATATTTTGGATAATAACTAGAAAGAGTCGGGAATATTGTCCATTGCAGTTGTAGTTGTTAGCTTATTATTCAATTAGTTTAGTATCTTTGCAGGACATTATATCATTCAAATGTACAGTAGACCCTCGCTAGTCTGAAACCTTGTTAGTCCAAACATTTAGGACATCCCTCTCCAGAGACATAACTGTGTGATAGCGCAATGCAGATCCTATTCTTAAATCTCGCGTACTGATCAGTATTAGTGACTTAGCTGTTAATGTTGCTAGAAAGACTTCGTAAACACATTTTGTAGATGAAAAATTATTCTCAAACTCACGAACTACTGTCACACAAATACAGAGAAGTTGATAGGCTACGAGAGTATAAATGAAGGCTGAGATGTTTAAGTCATCCAGTGAAAGTAGACAAGGATAATCAGCTAGAGATGGGTGTGTTCTCATGGTTCAGCTAGAGATGGGTGTGTTCATGGTTCAGCTAGAGATGGGTGTGTTCTCATGTTCAGACAAATAATGAAAAAAATTATTGTAGGCCAGAGCAAGAAATACATAATGGTATATATTTTTTCCTACTCCGAACATTTCACTAATCTGAACAACCTCCCATGTGGTTTGGATCAGTGGGTCTACTGTACCTAGGAAAAGCGTGTTGCTGTGGCTATGTTGTCAATTTAGCTATGTACACATTAAGACTGGCAGAATCTGGAGTTTCTAGCAGCATTCCTGCTGACTCTTAGTCTGAGCTATAGCTGCACAGGAAAACAATTATAGCACTAAAATTTAGTAAAGTAAATTGTGGGGAATGAACTCCACGATGCTTGTAGCTTCTTGTAGTTGTGTGGCACCATAACTGTGCATTTTAGGAATAAACATTTTTGAAGTTAAATGAACACTCTGTAGTCTTGTGATAGACTTAGTAACACAATGAGATATGACTTAGAAGCAAGTTCCAGGTGCAGATTCATATCTTGAAGTTGTACTAATGAAGTGCTAAAGGTGAAATATAATTTACAAAAAAAAAAACAGAGGATCAAAATAAATAAGTACACCTCCATCTCAACACATCCAGAGTGAGATTACTCTTACTTGTTTATCTTCCATGCATCACACAGGGTGAATGTGTTGGTTTGCTATTTCTTGTCCCAGATACTCAAAAGGAACTCAGGCGCGGTGTTGTGTGGATTTTTTGTGAGTGCTCTGACGTTCTGGAAGACTGTGCTGTACATGATACAATACACATCTCTCTGCAATGGCGGGCATATAATGAAACACACCACATGGACGCAGTACATTTTCTTGTTTGTGGTGCCTAATGGAGTTTGGCTAGTGTTTCCCTTTTATTTCTTACTGTCATATGGATATCAGCTCAAGAGTGTCCTGGAGCAGCAATCTCTCAAGAAGAAATGCTAAAAAACTGTTACATATTTAGTGCACACCTATCTTACTTTTACTTCTTGTGTTAGTTATTTATTTTTACTTCAGAATGTATTGTATGTTTATGTTAATAAGAATGAGTTGTTAATTAGAAATAATAAATAGAGGAGTGATGGTTAATTAGAAATAATAAATAGAGGAGCAATGATGAATGTACAAGAGTTAGAGAACTTTAGTGACTTCTTTGCTGTCCTGCGACAGTCCACCAGCAATGGTGAAGTTGTGGAACTTGTCCAGGATGTTTTCCACACTGCGATTTCTGACGTGCCTGTTGGACCTCCGGGCAGATCTGCGCATTCTTTGGGACTGCCGATTGTGACCCATCTGTGCAGGGGCGACTTCTTCATCACATTCTTGTTGATAAATAGATACTTCCCACTTCTTTCCCTGTTGCTTGCCAGTGTTGCCACTGGTGGTGGAAGTTTTGTTGTTGGGTTGAAACTGAACTTGGGTCTGGTGTTGGTGATGAGACACCTTACCCAATTCCATGTGATACTTAGAGTGTTGGGCATCATAAAGTAGAGGGTTGGATTTTTCTGAAATCTTCTCTGGAGTTAGCTGGTCAGGAGGTGGAGGAGGAGGAGGAGGTGGAGGAGGCATAGTTAGAGGATTGGTCTTTGCTGGACGACGAGCTGATTTGCCCTGACTTGGTCTTCTCTTGTCAGTCCTTTGTGAAGGTATCTTCTGTTTCTTCAGCCTGTTGTCTATTTGTTGCAGAGGAGGACCGCGTGGCGTGGTGGGCTCTCCTTGAGTCTTCATCGGAGTAGAGTAATCTGCCGGTTGTTGCGGAACTTGTGGTTGCCGTGGTGCTGAAACCATATCCGGTGGCTGGCTCTTCATGGCAATGATGTGTGCATCTGGTGCTACCACGTCAATCTTCCTGGTAGGTGAGGCTGCTGAGGGTTCATAGGTCAGTCCTGGTGTAGAGGCATTAACTGGCGCTGTGTGAGTGTCTGAGAGTATGTCATAGAGAGACCCAATGGACCCCATGGGCTCGTACGGTCCCTCATCATCATAATGTTTAATCTCGTCAAATCCAATCTCCCCCAAGTCTGCGTTCGCCATTTCCACTCTCTTTCGAACACCTAGGGATGTTTCAAGTTCTCCTCCTGAGTGCATGTTCTTGCTGGAACCATCTGATCTGACGGAGAAGTGGTCGGATGAAGACCGCACATGCAAGGCTCTTCTTGCCCCATCCTCTTCGTCACTCCCGGCTGGCGAAGAGTTACGATAGCTGGGATTTTCTTGGCTTACTGCACTGAACCCTTCAGGTGGGTAGGGGATGCCAAGACTTTTCCCAGACTGCCGAGAATCTTGGCGGGCGTGTTTTGGTTCTATTCCAACAGACAACAGGTTTAGAGGTTTTTGGAATGTGGAATTGGAATGAGAGAAAGGGCTGGTTGTGTCTCCAGTCTGTGATTGATATGACGATGATCGCATGTGACCTGACATGTAGTTAGTTGGTTGTAGTTCTAGTTCTTCATCAGACCGCAGCTTACGTTCCCCCAGTTCATTAGCAGGTGTCCACGAGAACCCACTGTGTCCCGGAGACCCGTGTCTGGAAGTATTAGGTTCATAGTTGCCATTTTTCTTCCTCCAGCAAAACCCAATGAGGGCACATGTAAGGACGAACACAAAAGAGATGAGTAGCGTGCCACCAAAGACTGCCCCTAGGCCAGCATACACATACACATCGGGCTGTTCCCTCTCCATTACATTCAGTAGTGGACAACCGGATATTGTGCCCCCGGAGGGGAACTTTACAACTCTATAGCTGCTACTTCCACTGCTTGTAAGTGGCACTTCCTTCCTGTCTAGTTTTATTCCTTGTAGGCAGCCTCTGAAACCGCGAATCACGCCCCCAGTGGTCACGTCTACTTCGGCTCCGAGGAACAAATGCTCAGCGAGCACGCTCAGAGTTGTATTGCTCCCACTAGTCAAGGTGGAAGGACTCCTGGCAATATGGGAGTTGTTCACCACAATCTCTAGACTTCCCAGCGTGCGAGAAACTAGCACCGTGCGTGGCTCAGCATCCGTGACTACCACAGAGGATGCTCTCAAAATCTTGCTACCTTCTCCCAGGTTATATCTCACCTGGATGTATCCATTGGATACCTGTAACAATAGCAACATTAGTAAGCACTTTAATATAATAATAATAATAATAATAATGATAATGATAATAATTAATGTTTTTGTTCTCTTGTCAACGTTTTTTTAACTATACATATCAATAGTGTATGATGTTTCAACAGTCATGCTGCTGTCTTCATCAGATTATAAGAATTAGTGAAATTTAAATGAAAAGTGCAGATGCGGAAAAACACCGTATCTGTACTTTTCATTTAAATTTAACTAATGACTGTTGAAAAGTCACACACTAGTGATGTCATAGTTATCAAAAGTGTTGTTATAAGAGAACAAAAATATCAATTGTCAACGGAGAACTCCCTAAAAGATAATAGTAAAATAGTAATAGATAATAATACCAATAATAATAATAATAATAATAATAATAATTATAATAACAATAATAATAGTTATTATAATGTAAAGGGTGCTTGTTTACCTCAACTATCATGTACTCTCTGTTCTGGTCTCCTATTTGAATAATGGCGCCAGACTGTTCCGTGGTGATGAAAGAGAAGGTGATGATGTTTGTGTCACTCGTAAACATGGGGGCATCCTGAACTTGTCTCTTAGCAACACCTCCAGACTCTCCACTGACTACTGCATACTGGATGAAGTCCTCCCCAAGAAAGGTGACTTGACTAGACTCTGCATAAACATAAACAAGAAGAAGGTGACAATTGCAAATACAGAAGTTGCTGCACAAGTATAGCAATCACCTTGGTCACAAGTTGCTCCTGAGAACTCTATAGGGCAATCACATCTTCCTTTATCAAAACACTGGCCTCCATTCTCGCAAGGCTCCAACATGCATTCATTACTGACACATAATCTTATGTCAGAGCTCAGCAGAGGAGAGCTGAAGTCCAGCACTTCTCCATTCACAAATATATTTCGTAGACAGCCGCTGTATCCAGGTGAGAAGGATCCTTTCACTCCGGCGGGAACTTGTCCAATGTATACTGGACTGTTGACGTCCAGGGAATGGTTACTGTAAACACATGTTAATTGCAGGTGTAATAACAGTGTGGTGAGGATGATGACGCCCACCACACCCACCACAGGGATGTGCAAATTAATATTAAGGCCAACTTTAAAATGCTCTCTGTTGTCTTTTGTACAAGACTCCTAGACAGAGAGACAGAGAGAGACACACTGCAAGACTCCTAGACAGAGAGAGACACACTGCAAGACACCTAGACAGAGAGACACACTGCAAGACTCCTAGACAGAGAGAGACACACTGCAAGACTCCTAGACAGAGAGAGACACACTGCAAGACACCTAGACAGAGAGACACACTGCAAGACACCTAGACAGAGAGAGACACACTGCAAGACAACTAGACAAAGAGACACACTGCAAGACACCTAGACAGAGAGACACACTGCAAGACTCCTAGACAGAGAGAGACACACTGCAAGACACCTAGACAGAGAGAGACACACTGCAAGACTCCTAGACAGAGAGAGACACACTGCAAGACTCCTAGA
>WLWD01000430.1_pt1 | contig 66854 bp, 50 predicted proteins | sample 6712731 | NCBI WGS metagenome assembly WLWD01 (sample SAMN12718690, study PRJNA576275) | sponge metagenome | isolation source: marine sponge | host: Mycale hentscheli | place: New Zealand: South Island, Marlborough, Capsize Point | collected 2014-11-01 | reverse complement strand
AACAAAATAATATGCTGTAACCCTAAAAAACTTTTGAAAATATTTAGTTAGGTTACTAATTGGTACATTAAAGTACTTTTAAGGATACTATCTTAATTTAATGCTATTTTAAATTCTGAATATGTGGCCACAATTTTGTGATAGTGATAATTTTTGACACAGTGTATAAATAAATACCTAAAAATAACTAGCAGAAAAACAACAACACATTAACTACAGAAAAAAAATTAATTGGTTTATTTAACAAGGAGATTAAGATCTAGGTGTGTTGTCAAACTGTATGCACTAACTAATTTTGTTTACTCTTTCAACATGGTGAAGCAGATAAATTGTGTTATTAATAAGATTTGTGCATTTTGCGAGAATTACATACTCTAAGGTTCATTCCAGATTAGGAGGGAAGTACACTTTTACTGTGGAGGGTGACAGGGTCAATTTAAAGGGATGGTAGTTCACGTTGATAATTAAATAATTGAATAAAATTTTGAGATGTAATCCAACAAATTTTTGAGTACTAATAATGGCTCTGGTAGTTGTGAGAACATTACAACTTGATTTTATCTTTTTGTATTAGTCAAGCAAAATATGTTATTCTTTTCTCTAAAAAATGAAAGCACAATTTTTATGATAGCCACTATACTAACAATACTAAAACTAATCTAAAAAGGCCAGACAATTACATTAGAAACTATAAATTATAAGAAAATATTAAAATAATATTAGACAGTATAATGCATATTTACATGAACAGCTAAGTTTGCTCCAGCAAATGAATATGTAGTTCTATCATGCATACATGCGTAGGTAGAATTGTTTTTATAAGAACTGCTCACCATAAATGGTGAAGTTAATTTGTATATAAAATTTATTATTTGCCGCATCAGTACTTTCACACTTTATTCCCGTCACTGAGGTGTCCGAAGTGTTTACGGATATTAAAAGAGTTGTAAAGTTGTTTGTTGTGAATTGTATTGCAATGCCAGGAAATCTAGGATTAACTTTCAATATAAGTGGATTGGATCCTAGCTCGTTGCCGTTTTTCAGAATAATGAACCATGCACTAATACTTCCAGTGTCACTGTGACACACAACATTCTAAAGATGGTTGACTGGAAGATATATTGGACCAGTAGGAGAAATGGTAACTGTAACATAAATTACAAAATGACATAATATTTTGGTAAGCATTAAATAGCTTATACACTTTGGAAAACTTAACTTATACTATTAAATTTACATTATTTAAGCTATCATTTACCCAATAAAATTATAGAAAAAGAACAAATAGCAACAAGAATAACAAAAAGTTGTGTCTATTGGGTCCTAGATAATAAATAATTTGCTATGCATAATCATTTTCACATACAATAAAGTACTACCGCGCATAGGCTCTTAACTTTCTGAAAATGTCACTTTTAACAAAAACTACACCTACCATTATTTTGTAACACAACCCACCAATCATTATCAAATACGATTAATTTTTATACTTTATACTACAGGACTGAGAGTGTAAACCTTTAGCGGTAGTTAATTTGATCAATAATTCTTTTCTAATGTAGTCATTTCTGAAGATTAAAAATGTTCTGAATTTTTCAGCTTATAGCAATTGTGTTTGCTGCGTAAATTGTAAAGTTTCTGGCTAGCTGTGTAAATTACACTAACGATGGCTTAGTGTAGACAACTTTAGTCTTACAAAGTGAGGAAGTCACTGATGTTGCTTTTAAGCAACCAATAGTTTTCATTAGAAAAGTACCTAGTAACCATATATAATGTGAAAGTACAGGTATTGTTCAACATTTTGTGGTCAAATTTGGTTTCTTAGCAAGAAACCTCAAAGTTGTTATTGTGACTAAAACATAACTACATGTACCATTTAACCTCTATGCGTTTAAGTGCAATAATAGTATTCGCTTTGTGCATGATTAGATTTTGTTGTACTGTTATTTTAGATGGTCAGTCATGTCAGCCGGCAATGCTTTTGTCCACAGATGACACCAAAGGAGGCGTAACTTATAGCTCAGCAAAATAACATCAAGAATAAAAGAATATTTCACGACAATCCCATTCCTTCTCAGCGCACACTCACTCCTCCCTCAAGCAATTATTTACTCATACTCCTCATTTCTCATATATTCATTACTTTGTTCTAGTTATCAACATAATCAGTATCATCATCATCTGAATATTCTGTCCTTACAGAAGTGAAAACATGTTTTGAATGAAGAAGTGAAATCTAAAGTAATTCAGAAAGCAAAGGCAGCTCAGTCAAATCATTACTCATTGCTAGGAGTTCGTAAAAGTAAGTGTTAGCTATGACCAAATTAGTGCCATAGTCCCGGGAGAGCTATTAGGCAAAATAAAACTTAACATCATGTTACTGGGAAAAACTATTTCTTACTTTTTTTAATATACAGTGTAAATACTCTTAAAAGCAGGCATACTTACAGTTGATGAAAGAATCATAACTCACCAGCAATAGAGACTTCCTAACGTAAGTGAAGAAATTACACTGGAACCAATAGCAGCAAAATTTTTATGCTCATCCAAGCACACGTGGTTTTAAATGGCCAAGTAATTGAATGAATGGGGATGGCTGTTTAGCAGCACTCATCATGTCTGCCTAATCTCTTATTCTTATTATTTAAAGACTAAGATGAAATCACTGTTAATAATGGAGAGTTTGGATAACTCAATTATAGTGTTAAATCGGAGGCGCTGCCTAGACACCCAAGTTTAAAGCCTAATATTGTCTCCATAGTCGGTCATAACTATATATTTTAAATGAAGAAAATCTACAGGATATAGGTTATTAATTATAATGCTCATTTGATATAAAATGTATTGGTGTGGATGTTATACGGGTTCAAAGTGTGGTGTTCAGACAGCGCCTCCTGGTAAACACCTCGTGAGGTGTTATTTAAACACCGCATTTTAATGGAGATTAAACAAAGGTGGCAAATTAAAGCGACTTAAATGGTCCTTTTGTCTAGTTGTTATTCTCTCAAGGCATAAAACTGTTCACCATCTTCAAGTTCCATAGTTGACAGAACAAATGAATGAATGACAAGGAGACTACTATAACCCACATGTGCATGCTATATCAAAATAGATTATCCTTAACAGCTAGCCATTGATCCTCATATTATGTATCCTAAATACTGTACTACTGCCAAGGATATTACTCAATGAATGTAGAACAGTCTACTTGAATTTGATGAGAAAGTAGTTCAGAACGAATGGTAGTTAAAAGACTTTACACTGTGAGATCAGTCATAGTGGATCTTTCGCAGTATCCACATTGAATACTTTATATGAGAGTTGGGTTATTGCTAACAAGGAAACATACCTTCACATGAATTCTGGCCTACCCAGTAGAACAGCATAGCTGCAGTTAACAGTTGCGGAGTCGATAAAGCCATACCACCTGGAGGAACGCGGGCAGTAGTGACGGCTCCGACTAGCTATTTGACAGCAAATCCAACCGGGGCTGCGAGAGTTGATCGGTATAGGTAAAGCAGGGGTGGGGGAAGCTAAAGGATTTTGGCCAGGCCATGTAGTATTTATTGAGGCCACGTCCAGTGACATGGTGTGCAGATCTGTATGAAAGGGGAACTGGGGGGGGGGGGGGGGGGGGCAGGCCTGGCCTGCCCCCCCAGTTCCCCCAGGCCTGTAAAAGAAAAAGGCATTTTCAGAAATAAGCGCTTCCAATCAGTGTTTGTAGGTAAGTAAAATGTCCCCCCCCCCCCCACCCCCTCCCCGTCGGAGTCAAATGACCCCCCGTAGTTTTTCCGGTTCTTGCATTAATTGCAAAACTTCGTCGTTTTTTGGGGCTGCTAAAAATGCCGCTTGTTGGTTGTCAAGTTCCACTGGTAGCCAGCCTGAAGGGTTAAATGACAATACTAAGGAAGCCACCATTATACTTGGAAGAAGCTGATGTAAGTACGTAATTCCATAATTGTTAGCTAAAATTACAAAAATAACTCTGGCTATTATTTTTTTGTTAGAGCTGCGAGCTTGTTCACCTGTTACTGGTAACTGAGGTAGTCAGAATGGCTGAAATTGGATACTACAGAAGGTACAACTGTCAGAATACCTTATAACAATGCTGAGGAAGCCACCACTACTAGAGGGAAACTGAGGTATTGCCAATAATAAACAATTCCCGCATCCATCCTGGTTTATGGAATTCTTCTGGTTTCCAAACCCTCTCTACAGCTCAGGCTAATAGTACTACATTTTCCACTACAGTAACTTGTAATTTTTTAAAAATAAAGCTACTTTTCGCATTTGTTTGACTCAGTGGAACCTTTCCCAATCTTTGAAAGTGAAGATCAGTCGTTGCATTATCTCAGTATTGTTATCCATCTAAAGAATAATTATTTTCTTTTGGTCTGTCATCGGAAAATTTGGAAACTAAATGAAGGAGGGAGTGTGGGGAGGGGGAGTGTGAGAGAAGCTTATGACACATTTACATAAAATAAATGTCACTTCCTCATTACTACTGGCGTGACTTTATTAGCTAGTCTATTGGTATTTACCCATTCAACCACATGCCACTTGTCTCTCCTCGGCCAGTGCTTTAGTAGTGTGTGAGGTGAAGGAGTTGAAAACACAAAGCAGCATGTCAAAACCAGTCACTAAGAATAAAAAAGGTCTTGGGTAATAAAAAAAATTATAACAATAAAATAATAACTGGAACAACAATAATTATAGTAATAATAACAATAATAGTAATAATAATAATAGTAATAATAAATAAAAAAATAAAAAAATAAATAATAATAATATTAATAATAGTAGCAAGTACCCTGCCACACAGTTGTGCTTGATGTAACAACTTTGGCAAATAGGAATGCAGTAGCATAAGGTACTTATATCTATCTTCTACCACTTGGTTTGGTTATATCATTTTCCCTCTCCTGCTCTCTTTCTTCTATTCAGCTCCTTCATCTTGAGTCATGGATTCCCTTCTGCTCCATAGTTCTCACTCTCTCTTTATATTTCAGTCCATGATTGTGGATTTTGCCTTCCCTGTTGATGTTTTTAACTTTTGCCATCCTCACCTGCTCTTAGCCACACATTAGTCATCATTTGCTTAATTGCCTCTACTGAATGACACTTTACCCATTCAATTTGTTGCGATGCTTACCGTGACCCAGCGATTTATTCATGAATACATACACTATTGCTGTCATTAAGCACTCATTGGCGCTTAGACAGTCACTAACTAAAATTGCCCAGTGTGCACTTAACCATTTTTTGTTTACTGAGAATTTGCACACGGCATAAAATTTACACACACGGCACTATTGAAAACCTGCACAGGCTGCACTACCTACTCTATGAGACAATAGGGTTTTTGTTGGCTTATTCAGTAGTCATGATGTCTCTTTGGACTTTCGCCAACGCTATCTTCATCAGAAAAGTGGCTTTCACTGCCGTCAATTTTGTTTGGAATGCCACAGCTGCATTACCATATTAGCGTCACTGTACAGCTGGATCACTACAACTTCTACGCTTAACAAAGTGTAGCAGACTATAAGAACTCTTGACTATTAAATGGCAAGTGCACTTTGACCTCAGAGTGCTGCTAAATTTTAACTTCAATGTCAGTGCTAAACACTATACTAAGACTCGAGAAAAGAGGTGAGAAACTAAAAAATTATGCTTCAGTGATGGATAAAAATGTAAGAATGAGAATGTAGTATTAAATCCTATAATAGTACGACACGTAAACTGCCCATTCAAAATGTATGGGGAAAATTGGTATTCAATTGAAATCGCACAGGGAAAGTGAAATAACACGTACCTAAGTGACATAGCATTGGAAATTAAGTGAAATACCACTGTAGCTAAGTGAAATACCACTGTAGCTAAGTGAAATAGTATGGGTATATTCGTATGCGTGCAGCATTAACCTTGGATACGTACAGTTCGAGTAGTTTGTAGCTGGAGACAATGTCATTCTGTACCACAGATGCTCTATTCGTATTAGACGGAATGTTTCTCAACGCATTAGGAGGAGCTGTAGGTTGAAAACAAAGTTCCAGAGGAAGCGAATCCTGATATAGGGAGATAGTGAGTGAGCGATACAGTGTAGCTACAATTGCAAACAATTATTTTTAAAGCTGGCCTACTATTAGCGAGTGATGGCACAGGTAACCTGTGCTATTAGGGATCAATAGCACATGTAAAACAGTTGAAATAACACTTGGCTACGCCTCGTGCAATTTCAATCGGATTATTCATACTACTAATCTATAATAGCACGGTTACCCATGCTATTGCTCATACAAATATGCTGGGATATCTCACTTACCACCATTTGTGCTGAAGTATTAATAAAAGTAATACTAACAGCTTTGCCCCCTAGTAGCTGTTAATAGCTGTGGTAATTGTCAGTAATCTCTAAAATCATAGTGTGACAGACAGATACACACACACACACAAGCAGTCAGGATGACTAACTAGAACCCTCTAGCGCATGCGCGCTGAAGGCTAATAAATACTGCTGTTCACCGAATCTACTATAACACTAATATAAAAACAACACATATCTACTATATGATATATAAAATAATTATTGAAGTAATGCTTCTTCTTTTAAGCTTGCACTTCACTTTTTCTCGTGTAAGCTTCCATTCCAACCCCTTACTATAAATTAGAAGCACTCCTAAAAGAGTAAAATTAAACAAATGCGACCGTCTATGGGAAAATCGGGCACAACGCGGCATGCGTAGACATCGCAAAAAGATCGATTTAGTTCTTAAAATTGTATTAAATAAGCCTAACGAAGGGAACGGTTAGGTGATATATAGCGGGAATGGCTAAAGCTACGGCGATAAAACTTGGAGAGCTTAATATCTGCTTGCCGAGGAGTGTGTAAGTGCAAAAAAAAAAATTTTCGCCGGGGCCGCGTTGTGCCTGAATTTCCTGTAGACGGTCACAAATAAATAAATACATGAATAATAATAATTACATATAACATCCTCCATGCAAATTATTTTCATCTGTTGGTATTGTATGTGTGTCTTTGTGTGTATGGTTCTTTCTCTGTGTGTGTGTGTGTATGTGTGTGTGTATGATGTGCGTATGAAGTTTTCCATATACACCTCAAAATTTGTATTGCTCCAATTGCTACAGCATTGCCAATGCTCTCTTTACATAGCCAATGCTCTCTTTACATGTTGTCTATAAGACCAAAGCCAAAGCTGAACATTCAACTTCTCAGCTAATTAGTTATCATTTCACTTTCATTCCACATTTAAAGCTAGCCAGCATAGACAATTCTTCCCTATTTGTACATGCAGAATATATCACTTTTATGTATCACTTTTTGTTCGTGGCATCATTTCTAACTCCTCATTGTTACACATATGACAGAATCTGTACTTATCAAACCACAGATAATTGGCGAGCGTAGCGAGCGAGACACTTACAGGGGTAACACAATCGAAAATCGGGGATGTTTGTTTATTTATTTATTTATTTATTTGTATATATGTATGGACGTATGTAAGGCATTTTTGTTTATTTATTTATTTATTTATTTGTATATATGTATGGAAGTACGTAAGGCATTTTTGTACTTTGACCCTCGCGTTTTTGTGTTAGTTCGGTTGTCGACCCCGTCCCAAATTGCACTAAACAGAATCCTCTGGTTTATCGATCAGTACCCGTATCACCCTAGAAATTGAATTGTTTACCGTTTTGAATTCTTTTGCGGGTGCAGTTAAAACTTGACAACTTAAGGGACTTCCATTTCTATTCGAGTTAAAGTCAATGCGCTCTTTGTCATGGTTATAAGCCGTGCGCACAGTATTTACCTGAAAATACATTGTCCACTAGACTACTGCGAAGGTAAGTCTGTGTAGGTGCATGTCAAAGCATTGTGTGTTACAACCACTACTTAGCTAAAGAATATCACAAAGGAAACTTTTAAATAACGTGTATTGTTTTGTTGTTGTTGTTTTTTCCTTCAATTCAAGCAGTTGCAGAGAGTTGTTACTATGGCACTGAAATCCCTTTACCCTGTATGCTAAATTAAAAAACTGGACCTTATTTTCAGTAACTTCAGTGTTAGAAGTCAATAAAAATAGTATAGTCTTTAGGCTCGCTCGCCATTTGTGCTCAAGCACACCACTAGTATAGTACTAATGATGTACTTCAGCACAAATGGCAAGCGAGCAGGTCTGACTGAAATTTAAATTTGAATGCTAGCCACTAAGTAATAGAGCATAAGCGCTTAGGTACTGGTGGATTTAGTGCACTGAAGCCCAAGGGCCATAGGCCCGAGAGCTGTGTGCACTAAATTTACCAGTACCTAAGCGCGCATGCTCTAACTGTTTTAGATCCCGTTTACGAATGCCCAGTTGCCACTAGCAACTTTGTTTATCAGCATTTTCGCAGAAATGGCTAAAGGCAAAAAATAGTGCACACTTACCAAGTTAGTACACCTAGTAACAATATAGCAACGGGAACTTATTACATGAGTCAGAGTGTGATATGGTGAAATATTTCAGGAGCAGGCTAATTTATTTTCACAGCAAAAGGCTAGTGAAAATAAAGCCTGAGAGTGAAATATCTAGCCATATCACTCTGGCAAGTGTAGTAAGTGGTTTATTCCATACTATTCACTGAAGTAGATTTTTTATTTTTTTGGTAACTCAGTGTAAAGTTAGCGAAAACTCACTAGGGGCTCCCCACAACCCCAGCTGATATTATAGTAGCTGCTCTAACCTGGCTGGGTAGGCTCCACTAGAGTAAGAGTAGCTGTAAAAACCCAGAAAACTTGTACACCAGGTTGCTATAACTACTCTGGTAATGAGCTTGAGATAAAGCATGAGATAAAGCCATGAGATAAAGCCATGAGATAAAGCCATGAGATAAAGCCATGAGATATCCTGGGATATCTCAAGGGTCACGTACCTAAAAATATCATTGTGAAGATATCTAGGGTGTAATAATACTATTTATCAGTTATGTTTGTTTAGTTCTCATGTGCAATTCTTGCAACATACAACATTTTTACACACATCTTGTTTACTGGATATACCAGCACAAGACTTACATTGTATTCTCTTCATAGTTGGACAATGGATAAGCAATTAAATTTCCTAGCATAATACAGTTAAGGATCGATAAACCAATGGATTTATATGTATAGGCTAAGCTGTTTCCAAAGTACGCTCCCTTGAAATGCTCTATTGTACCAGAGCTCTAGTTTTACATTGCATTCTCGACTATTGGACAATGGATATTCAAGTAAGAATAAATCTGTTACATAAGGCAAATAGCTATGACAAACAGCACATTAACAAAAAAAACTTACCACCACCACTAATAAAATAGAAAGTTAACTCTGCTAAGTGTGCAAGATGTAATTGTGAACGTCTCTCCTCTTCTGTCTTTGTAGTCCGGCATTATTTTGAAGTCTTTTCTCTCGAATTTCTTGTGCCTGCGCTAATGTCAACAGTTTAAAGTAGCCTTTGGGGGTGGACACACATTGACCTTTTTTAACATAGCCATATATACACACACACACACATTATGTATAATATGTATACACCAATATCTCAGTCGAGACTTGTTAGTGAGGGTTTTGCTGTGCTCACTCAATAACTAGTCACTAGGTAGTTAATGGGAGTCCAAAGTGGGGAACCAATTCCATTAAACAATCCCTGTCTGATTGCTATGAGTAGAAGTCTCAGACAACAACTGAGAGGCCAGCCTTTATGACTACCGTAAGGTTGACCATACATGACTTTTCCCTCTTCATATTGTGATGCAATGCTAGTCAAGTAGTGTGGTCTGTGCTATACCACATATACATTAATTAATGATTCCTTCCTTACAATCATGTTTGCTATATTATGCCAGATCTCCTGTGGACAGTCATAATATACTGACACGATCACAACAACACTTGTCGGTTTTCTCTATACTTCCCAGTACATGGTGAACTTCTTATAGTCAGCATTTTAGGGAGACCTTTGCTGCTATAACTGTTAATGTTTGACCAATTTTCCCACTCAAAACCTGCCATTATATTTGGTCATTTACACAGTATGAAATGGTAACTATGGTATAGAATAGTTAAATCATGAAAATTCGGAATTATCACTTGATAAACACCCTTTCCTGGCTAGAGCAATAATTCTTCAAACCAATGCTTTAGTAATATATACGTGTAATAGTTAAACCATGTGTTTGAGGAATTATCTGATAGCCAACCCAATCCTTAGGAGGAAGCTCAAGGGAGAGGGCGTGTAGGAGAGGCCCCAACACACATAAAGAAGAAAGAAGGTGGAGACAGAAAGGCAGAAGAATAAACACACAAAGTAACATGGACCTAGCTAATTAGTTCACTTCACACAAACCATGTTATTGAATCATTTAACACCTGCATTGAATCATTTAACACTTGCCATTGAATCATTGAAGAGTCAATTTTGTCTATAAATAAATATAAGATTTTCATCATTTTCCAGTTCTGTGCTTTGACCATTTGTGCTGTTTTGATTGCAATACAACCTTTTATTAATCCAACCTCTTTGGGAAGGGTGGGAGAAGGGTTGTCGTTAGTCTGGCCAGAGCTCTGGTGGCAGACTCTACCAGTGAGGGAATCGGTTAAGCCCAGGCAAGACCAAGCCCCACAGGGCAGTTATCGTAGTAATAAGTCCGAAAGTTGACGTGGTTAAACTATTTTATACCATAGTACCAATGCAAACACTTTTAGATAGTTGTGCTCAATCACACCATATTATAAGATCATACTTTACATTTTAGTTTTAAAATAGTAATGTCCTTACATGTCAGTCTGCCTCATTCACCCTCACCCCAACACTATATATTTAGCATCATTAACTTCCGTGTAATCTGTTGTATGAATCTGAAATCACAATTAGTGTGTGCTTTCTTTTAAGCTTTTGCTCATGCTATTCCTAAGATTGTTTTTCTCTTCGTGTGGACATATCAAATGAAAGTAGTCGTAAAAAGTAGCAAATTACGTGAGGTCATTCATTAAAGTTCTCCCTAGCTACTGTGAGCTATTGGTTTTGGTCAATTATTAACATTTTTGTATCAATTACTATTGCTATGACTGTGTATCTAAAATATTCCACTCTAGTACTTTTAATTTTTCTGCTGGTTATATCACTTGTTGCTAGCTAGATGTATAAAATTGTGAGGATTTTTAAATTTGCACCATCACTGGCTATAATGGAATATGCCTACTTATTTGCTACACTTTTAACAACTTAATTGTGGCAAAATAAAGAAATAATTACGTATGTTTATACTCATGATGAACAGCTTATGAAGTAGTTGTTCATCTGTATATTGTTATAGTAACAATATAGCTAAAACATTTATTTATACCTGATCTCGCTCGCACTGACTACAGCAGTTCGGAAGGGCAGCCCGAGTTGTAAGTTCGGGCCTAGCTGTGTAGCCAGTGAGGGGATCGAAAATGGAGGACTTTGCTGCCCTTGTCGTCTGCCCGGTACAAGGCTCGCTGTCGGGATGGCGACCTTGTGGCAGTAACTTTCGTGGACGTTGGAGTACCGAGTGGAGGACTCGGTCTTAGCTTAGGTCCGAATAATCAGATAGCTAGGGTGGGTGGGTAACTACAACTTCACTGGTTTGATAACTTCAAAACTATAGGGAATATAACTGAAAACTAAAATGAAAGAATACAATACTTATAACAACTGTAGTCATGGGCATAAACCGTGACTGGCCGCGAGCGGTCAGCGAGGCTTTACAGAAATAAAGTGCATGCGTAGTATAGTTTCTTCTGAATGTTCGTTGAGGTTGCGTTAGGCCCGCACAATACCTTTTATATGATTGCATACACACATTCAGCAAAAGAGTGGTTTGTTTTCTATCACTGGCAAACTCCAATACAGTCAGGATTGAACATTTAAAAAACCACCTTCTGCTTCAGTTCAGACAAAAGGAATGAGAGAGTGGAAGACAAGCTAAGAGCTGAAGGTGTTTCATTTCAATAAGAGATCAACCTAAACAAGAGAGGGAAAAAAATAATTTTCAGGGAAAGGGAAAATAGGCTTCTTCACAATCTGCTTGCAGGGAAAAGAGGAACTGGCTTAAAGAAAAAAAAAAGAGCTGCAAAGTTTAAAATTGTGTGCATTGTGTCTAGCAGCCAGAAAAGCTAATTCCACTAAATTAGTTTCCCTAACAGAATAAATTATATATCTACACATAGCTAAGCTTGCTTATAAATAGTCAAGTTAGTGCCATCATAGAAGAACAAACTATATAAATACAAAAATAGCTAATTGAAACTAAGAGCTCACATACCATTTGTGCCATTTAGCACACCTCTAGTAGCTAGTGAGATTTTTTTTTGTCAATTACAATCTAATGGTAAATATTGGTATTTTATTAGAAAAATTAAAAGGTAAATTTTTGGGACAATGCATGAAGAAATTTGGGTAAAACAATGCAAATAAAATATAAATCATTTATGAGCATAATATTATTGGTAAAAATAAAATGAACTGCCACAAGAACACTATATAACATAAGTAGCATATCTTATCTAGCTAGCTAATCTAGTTTTAGTATAAAATTAAAGATAATTGCTCTCATTTTAATCACTGTTAGAAGGCTAACTCACTGGTTTAAGCTTTGACCATTCCTCCTCTGTATAGGTTTTCTTGTAGAAAGTAGCTTTAAAAAAAACGCGAGAACCAACATACTACACAGTTTTAGTATAAAATTAAAGATAATTGCCCTCATTTTAAGCACTGTTAGAAGGCTAACTCACTGGTTTAAGCTTTACCCATTCCTCCTTTGCTCTGCCATTTCAACCCGCTCGCTCCACTCCTCAGTAACCAGTTTAATAAAAAGGGGATACCCATATTTCCGCAGGGATACCCATATTTCCCGTAAATATAGGTACGGGGGTACCAATATTTCTGGAAATACGGTTATGGGGGCACCCATTTTTTCGTAAATATAGGTACCCGGGACACCCATATTTGGGGATACCCAAATTTACTTGACACCCGGGCCAACCGCGTGGGCCGTACCTCAGAGACAATTGTAAACAAAAGAGTTTGGTGGCTTCGTTTCTACCCTTCTGCTTGACATTCTGGTTCATTTTAGGCTCAGGCTTTGTTGCTATTCAAGGTTGCTTAACAATAGCAAGCTACAATGTGAGGTACGTTTGTATCAGGGTTGTTTGTCCACTCAGATTTTCTTACCAGTTAAATAGGGCCTATTTTTTAGAAACTCAAGCAATTTATTGTTTGCTGACCAAGATAATAAGATATATAATTCATCAGAATCTATAAGCCACTATTTATGCTTTTGCTGTCCATTATTCCTCATATTTATATAGGTGCAGTTCTCTATTGTTATGGGGAATGCACTTTACCCCCCTCCAAATTTAACTGCTGCTTGTAACTACCAAAATTTCATGTCATCATAAAATTATATATATATGTTACAAAATTACATGCTTAAGCACACAATAATCACACATACTTGAGGAGGCATTCAGCAGCAGTCCAGCGCTTCTTTTCCTCGAAGATTTGTGCATCATTAGTAGCTCCGGATCACCCTCCCCAACCTTTAGCGAGTTTTAGCCCACAATTAGAAGCTCGTATAAACGATAAACTACAAGTGCTTAGTTATAACCAGGAACATATTGAATACAGCCACGAAAGAAACTACCATACTTTCTTTTTCATTTCAACAAGTAAAATTACGGTAATAATGCGCAGCTTAGACCCGTCCGGTTTTTACCCGTGGGTGTCGATGTTTTCGCATGTTTGAGCTACTACTGTCATGTGACCTTAGTTGGCTTTCGGTTTCGCTAAGTCCATCCCTCTTTTGCCGCATTGGTGGTCACACTAACTCAACGTGGACATACTATGGTGAATCAAGTTACATACACTATGATTACATCCACAATTACGCTAATCTAATTATTATGATCATCAGAGTATCCAGCACTCCTAATATAATATAATATACATTTTTTTTGGGGGGGCGGAGGGGGGGGGGTCCTTATTGAAATCCCTATAATGTATAAATTGATTATAAATTAACTTGCATTTTTAGTGATATGACAATACATTACATGACAAGTCAAATTTTCACTGTTAAAAATGAAGTGTTCCAGCAATAGATTTTATGCCCCAGCCATTTTTTCTCAATACTGCACAAGATATCACCCTCAGGCTCAACGAAAGTAGCATCATTGCACAAGTCATACAAGCAGAAAAGGGGCCAGGTAGCAGTTATCTTAGTGACTAAATCATCTTAACAGCTAAATAATATCAGCTGCAAGCCGCCATGACAAAAAAGGCGATCTGTTAAGTTGATTTACTGAGTAGGAAATACCTTTAATGAAATGGGGAAGTGCAAATTTATGTATTCACAATGCACAATCATCTCTATGTATACCTACCCTCATTTCCACATTATTTGAGTAATTAATAGTGCATACTGCAGGACTTATTTCAACAGTTTGTGAAATGTCATACATACCCACACGTGTCTAATTGGCCAAAATGAACATACCACATTCCACCTCCACTCTATGTATACAAACAAGATTTCACCTGCCAACTTAGTATTTAGCTGTTGGTGTGGTTCATACAGGGCCAATAAAAAGAGAGGATGCAACAATTGTTTAACCATACTCATATTTATAACCATACCAATTTTTAACAAAGACATTAAAATAATATTGTTGCAAATATGCAACTAAATGGAATGAATGAAATCATCCATTATCATTATCTATTTCTTGAATGATATAGCAATTCGTCATAGTCCAGAATGTTCCCAAAGTTGAAGCACATGTTTTGGAGGTGGTGTTTGCAAACAAGTGCCAGTATCTCCAGCTGACTCTATGTTGTAGTAGAATGACAAGCACTGAATGATCGCTTACAACAGCAAGTTCAGACAAATTGCATGAACTAACACAATAAAATTTGCAGGCCGAAACTAAAACGAACAACTATGGCATAATCGAACTGTTTCTGAGGTCCTATGTCTGTGCTAACAATAGATACTAGCCAATATATCTAAGGAACATGCAACTTCAACTAACAAGCTAAGCTATTGCTGCAAGAAGATTAATTTATTAACCTTTCCTTTTCTGATAGTCATAATAGTTTAACATTAATCCTAAAGATGCTACAGTAAGTAGTAATTCCATAATATTGTTGGCTAGTTTTTGAAAAAATGTATGCTAACACAGCTAACAATGTAGAAGGAGAAGATAGTAATAATATTAGGTTTATGATATATTTGTATATTATTATTTAGAGAAATGCAGTGTATGGTATAGTAAGTGTCATACCTACTCCACAACGTGACTAACAATCTGTTAGACTAATCTGCCGCGTGACATTGTGGAGAAGAAATAATAGTTCGAGGATACCTCATAATTCCTCTTCTGTGAAGATGTACAACAGAATTATTGCAGACTCTTTATGACAATTATTCACTTACTTTGTTTTTGTTAAAAGTTTGTCTTGCATTTATGTTGTTTTTCCTGTAAGTGTATAGTAAGAGAACAGTATTCACACTTTATTTGGTATGGTTTTTGTTTCATTTTTGGTATCACTTTGTCGAAGCCTAAGAAAGTTTTATAGAAATATTTTTTTCTGAAACATTTTTGCTATGATCTAAATGAAAGCTAGTACAATAAAGATAATAGAATAGTAGTAGTTTTAGCTGTATACAATTGTCATTTGCAAATATGCTGTTAAACTGTAACAGTTCATGTGATGCACTATCAAGTCAGATCTTAATCAAGCTTTATAACCTTCGCTATTGTCAATATACTTGTGTTTTTCACTCTTTGCCAGTCAAGTAACCCCTTTTATGTTGCTTGTTTGAAAAATAAAATGGCTACACACACAATGCACTGCCTGGAAAGTGTCCATTGACAACCAAAGCAAAATTTTAAATTAGTGTAAAATGTTTTGATAACTAGTTTGTTAACCTCTACAGCCTTGTAAATTTTTTTTCAACTCTAATTATCAAGACAGTTTATGGATTTTGTTGTGGTTGTAAATTGACTCTTTTCACCCTGTGATGAAGCACCAAAGGTGGAACCCTCAGTGTTACTATATACACAGGTAGAAATTACAAAAACATGTGGACCAAAAGAATAATTTATTGGTTGTTTTAATCAGGTCAATATTGCTCAAGCATGAAAACATAGATGTATAGACTTAACTTATGCACCTGGATAAAACAGCGGGCAGCAAGGATTTTTTGCTCACGTGATTACGACTTGTCCGTAGGGGGTGTTACCCAGAAGCTGGTACCTATAGAAGCTTCGCGTTTTCTCTAAAGTCAACTTGAAATGAAAAAAAAGTAGTAGCGCAATGAAATGTCTTAAATCGTCCTTCTGAGTAAGTTCACACATAGACATTAATCTCAAAAATCAGACCTTGACAGGCAGATATATGAACAGACTGGACCAAACCCACTCGGCATTCATGCTGAGGCTTAATATACCAAAATGATTTTACCAGAGAGTGTATTGTTTTTAAAATGGTAAAATGTTTTCCTGTTACTATTTAGCATAAACTAATTTTATATGTAGCAAATCATATAATTATTTGTTCTCCAATAGTGTGCTTTGAAAGTTACTTTAATGTATCAAAACATCCATTTCCCGTTATGAGCATAATAATAAAAAAAAAAGACCTTACAATTTGGGAAGTTGTCAATAAAGCCAAACATTCTTGCTTAAATGCAATATATTTTTTTGAGTTATATCTCTCCCTGGGTAAGTCAGTTATACCATCATCTGTCACTCCATCCATAGCAAAATGCACGAAATATAACTTTCGACAACATGCTGCCAGTTCTGCAAATCCAGTGGAATGCTGAATACTGTTAAATTCGTTGTGCTGCTTTGCCAACATCATGGCTGCCGTCCATGGAATGTCATTTCCATATATTGCACATTTCCTACCGGCTATGTTGAGCGTTCCCATAGTATTAATATTCCTAATGGCATGTCAATGCTGTACTTCTCCAATTACTTATTATATTTGTAATGTATTACTTAACATTAATAGCATACTGAACGACTTTACCTCATAAGTATAATTATGTCAATTTACAGCCTTGAACTCATTGACACTGCATGATGCAATCACAAGTAGGGGATCAGTCAGATCTTCATGGTCCGTCTCCTCTTCTTTTAACATGTTCCGTACAAACCATTCCTTTACCTCCTTGACTTGGTAGTAATCAGAAGGCTCCTTCAGCAAATCAAAAGAAAGATCGTACACATCTGAGATTAACAACAGTCTGGCTATGTGGTATTTCAGGGTAATAATAACGTCATGTAATTAGACATAAATGCTATGTTGTCGTGACAACTACTTTACACAAAATGTTAAAATGTTATTCAACAGTTCATAACACTATCTCCTATAACATAATTATAAACTGAAATAAGATCAATCTCTGGAGGAACTTTCTCCCAGAGAATGTAGTTGTGTAAGTAGGGTGGGGATTCAGGTGGGTTCTGTAAACCACCTTTTCAAAGTAATGATATTCACGAGTTTCAATAGGTTGAAATTGAAGCCAGTCACACATTTATTTTACAAGTCCTATTATAAATAAGTTCAAGGGCATAATTTATTATATCCATGAGTGTTAGTACACAGTAATTACAATTAGTCACATTTAATTTACAAGTCTTGAAAAAATTGAAGAAGCATAAAGGTCATTGCCCGAATAAAAGCAACCTTGAATATTTGTGTATAAATAATATATGACTGACTGGCCTCATAATCTTCTTAGAGTAGCGAAAGTTATTTAGCAACCATCAGATTAATTGAAACATTGAAATAAAAACGAAAATTACTACACTTCAATGGATTTTTTTAAACTTTTGCTGAGTTTTTACCACTTTCCAACTATTCTGTCAGTACAGGTCAAAGGTCACAGTCTTAAGCTACAAATAAGTGGTTCATTAGTTGCCTCCTTTTTTCCTTCATTTTATAACTTCCTTCCATAGTTCAAGGGACCTCAGTATTTGGTAGCTGATACAATATAGCTTAGATTGTACATAATATTCGATTGGGGCAGTAGTGCTGCTTCATAAAGATTGACAAATTGTTATAGCTACATTATCATCTCAGCTTGAGAAAACACACCAATTAAAAGGGTTACAGCTCACTGTAGAGATACATTATTATACTGATGGAAATATCCTTTCAACATTTCAGCACAGAAGTACACATGCATGCACACTATACTGCATGCATCATACAAACACATTTATATACATCTCCAGGTAGAACCAGTACACTGGGACATGGGCTGAAATTTCAAGAGGAGGTTACAACATAAAAAAAAATAGATAAAAAAAAACTAGCAGCACATGCAAGACTTTAATTGTAAAACCTAATGGCTGTTAGTTAATTAATTACCTGTGGCTAACATTCCATACCCAGTCAACCCGCTGTTCTAGCTTGCCCTCTATTTACTCATTCAGTTCCAAGTACCCATCAAGTGTCTTCACTCTTTAGTTGAGACCACCCATACTCTCTCTATAAGCACACATTTTGTAATTTAAGTTATTGTTGTCAGCCTCGTTGCGTGGTGAGAGGTATGAGACATCAGTTGTATGTCATGTATTTAATTTTTTTCACTTGACTACTACTGACTACTTTTGCCTTCATTATCAAGTTTGGCTTAAAGCTATGTGGTGCCGTTTGTACCAAAATTACAAAAAAAATTATTACTTCAAAATACTTTGTTTTATAAAACCAATACCTTAGTTTGTATAAATCATAGGCTGGTTTATAAACTAGGCCCCTGGTTTATAAATAAGTTTGCTAGAAACACAGACATTATGCTAGCTAGCTAGTTTATTCTTATTTATTATGGAAGCCTAACTAATCAATGTAGGAAGCTAAAATGGTAGTATTATAGCAATGACTGTTAAAATACTCACGTTTATGAACAGGTCCGCTGGAAACACCATTGGTTAACTTCATTCGACTTCCTTTTTTCCAAAGAAAAACTTGCTTGTCTTGTGTGAAGAAAGTCAAATGCCAAGGTTTTGAAGAAACATTTACACATTCTAAGCTGCAATGTTCACTGCCTGAAGTCGAAGCCATTTTACTGAACATTGAATTCTATTGGCTACAGGCTATAATAAACCACATGGTGTCAATTATTTCCTGAGCTTCTAGCATGCTCATTGGACAAGCGGCAAAATTCAAATTCTTGAATGGAGTTCAAGATGGAAGTTGATGGATGCTTATTATTTAGTTCTGATTGCAGCAATGGTTCTTCAGCTTGTGGCCTGGATATGCTTCCCTTATTGACTAAACCCACAAGGAACAGAACAAGAGGTAATGTTAGATATTTATGTGTGTAGGTGAAGTTAGGATTCCTACCAGTTGGACATACTCATGAGGATATAGACCAAACATTTTCATGCATATCTCGAAAACTGAAACATCGCAATGCACTGACTATTCCAGGTCACCTAACCTAGCAGAGTTATAAGCTACATGTAACTATACACTTTTCCTTGTTTTGTTAAAGTTTCAACATAATGAATCAGGAGAGTGTGTCATGTTTTATAAAGAATGGAGTACCGACTCATTCTGGTTACCTCAAAGAGGGCTTGCTTTTCTTCCCAATGGCAACACTATTCCCAGCAAGTTTCCATTGATGGTCACACCCTATTATGATCCAGACAATTTGAAACTATTGGAAAATACTTTGAAAAGGATTAGAGGATATTTAAATAAAGCAACTCTCAGTGCCTCTGCCTAGTGGACTAACTGGCTTGAATGCTCATCAGCTCATACAGAAGACAAAATCTCAGCCAATAAAAGGTGAAAATTGTTTGAATCATTTAAGATTAAAATTACAAGATTATAATATTTATATAAAATTATATTTGTAGGTATCAACTATTTAGAACAACTAATTGATAGAGTAGAAAGCTCAAAACAGATTCCAGTTTTCATTGACACGCCTCAACTGCTTCTAGACTTATATCCCCCAAAAATTAGTGTCAACACAACATCAATTTCCTTGTAGAATTGAGGGAATAGGTGAACTCAGAATGCCATACCGAGGAGCAAGTTATTATCTTAAATATTACAATAAAATGATAATTATTGATAACAATTGTTTTCTTTTAGATAAATGTAATAGAAAAATCAATTTCCCAGCAAGATGCACTTAGTAAAGTAGAGACATTAAAGCGAGAACTCAATGATTTGGCTGCTCAGTGCAGAAAAGCATTTGTGGTTACTAGTGTAATGCAATGTTCTCATCATGAAGTACAAGAAGAATTGAACATGTGTTCTTTATATCTACCACAAAAAACAACCTCAAAACTGACTCCCTCTCTATCCATTGCTGAGCTTTGGAAAGACCAGCCAAGAGGCAGTCCTGGTGGAAATAGTATAAAAGAACTGGCAACATATGTTTTGGGTGAAGATCTAGTTACTACATTTACTAAAGATTTGCATCATCCACCTGATGTAAGTCTTTAATAAAATAAACTGCAAACTGAATGTGTACCTGTATTTGCAAAAAGTAGAAAGCATTCTTGCATTTGCAAAATATATATTATTTAACTAATTGAAGTGTAGGAAACATTATGCATTTTAATAATATATATTTTCACAATTGCAAAATGTAAGAATCCAACATGGAGCAATCACTTTAGTGTTTATGTTTGTATGCACTTTAGACACTACATTTCAAGCATAACATGTTTTTAAGTTCTTGCTTCAAATAAACATCAAAACTTGAGCTAAGCATTATCTTGATATAAGCATGTACTTTAAGCATATCTAAAAGTACGTAAGCAAAATTTGCTTGCAAGTGTCACTGCAACCACTGACCATTGATTAAAATTTTACTCATGTGATCATGTGAGGTTAGTTATCAGCTTTAAAAAATGCAGGGGTAAAGAATTCAAAAAATAAAAGAAGCTGGGAGAGCAATGTGGAAGCTGTGCCATCTAAAGTATTGGCAAGAAAACGTACTCACTATCCTTAATAGCTGAAAGTATGCTTTGGAGTCCAGCTTCATCATCTCTAATGAAGTATTGCTGGCTGAAGTAATTAGACGTAAAAGATGCGGGCAAGACAACAGCTCTTTCAAAAAACTAATGTTATATGCCGTTACCATAAGTACTTTAATTTTTCTTGACTTATGCATTTTAATTACTTTCATTTGTACCAATACAAATTTAGACCTGAAACTGACTTTGGTATTTTATTTAAACATTATCAATCAAAGCAAAAATGCACTTGTAATTGTGCTTAAGTACTTCTCTAAATGCTTGTAGATGTGCTTGAAGCACTTGACCCAAGTGTTTGCTCCATGTCTGATAAGAATGATTCTGCTTTTCACAACTGTAGGAGATATTTGTTTATTTACAATTATAGGAAACCTTCCTGCTTTAAAGCTTAGTGAATGGATGGGTTCCTAATTTGCTCAAATAGAAACGTTTCAGAAATGTCCTGCATTGCAAAAGCAGATAATACTCCAGCTTTGCCATTATATAAGACAATATGCAGGAAACATTCCTGCAATTGCAAAATGTTTCTGAATTTTCTACATGTCTGGAAATGTTCCTGCAGGCATTTACTACTTGTAAGAAATATTCTAGTATTAGCTACATGTAGGAAATGCTATAACTTTGGAAATATTTCTGCATTTTTAAAATGTAGGAACAATTCAGCTTTTGAAAACTGCAGAAACATATTTGAATAATACTGGAATTCCTGCATATGCAAATTGTAGGAAATGTTTCTGCATTTTTAAAATGCAGGAACAATTCAGCTTTTGACAACTGCAGAAACACATTTGAAAATTATTCCTGCATTTCCAAAATGTAGGGAACATTTCTGCATTTTTTTAAAGCAGGAACAGTTCAGCTTTTCGACAATTGCAGAAGCACATTTGAAAATACTGGAAATTTTCTTGCATATCCAAAATGTAGGAAACATTTCTGCATTTTAAAATGCAGGAACAATTCAGCTTTTGACAACTACAGAAACACATTTTGAAAAATGTAAGAAATATTCCTGCATTTCCAAAATGTAGGGAATATTTCTGCATTTTTAAAATGTAGGAAAACTCTAGCTTTGAAAATTATAAAACCACTTTAAAGATCAATGTTCTGTATTAGAAAAACACATTTGAAAAAAGAATGGTGCTTTTCTTATACTTGTTTAAATGTATGAAATGCTCCATTATTTGAAAAATGGTAGATTTCTGTAAAAACCCTCACCTGTGGGTATCATTTGATGCTACAGCTCCAAAGTGATTCAATATACTGTTCAGCTCAGATTATCCACCCTGAGAATCTATCCAGTCAGTTAAGAGCAAGTGCAAGGGTACAGAACAGCATTTATTGTGAGCAAAAAACTACACACAAACAGTACAGACAATTCAGCATTCTCTGATGGCTTATGTTCTCAGATGAGATCTCATGCCTAATTTCAGTACTCATTCTTGTGATGTGCACTATGGACTTCCAGAGGACAGGATCAATGTTAGCAATTGTCTCATTAAGTTCAAACTTAGAAATGTCGTATGGAATAGAGGCATCCTTATCTGTTATGTGTTTTATCTGTTTCTGTAATCGTTGATTCAGACAGGAATAAAATGTTTCCTCATCCGTGATCGCCACACTGGATTTAGGCTCTGTTTGAACACATTTTGTTGGTTTAAGAAATGACAAACTTCTCTTTTGCATCAGACTTAAAGCCTTAGACTAACAAACTAAGAGGTCTGTTCCTGGTCGGTATAGTAACACTCCTATGTACTGTTGTTTACAGCAACATGTCAGATGCTTACCAAAAAAGTTTAGTAATGTACCAAGAAAACATCGCTTTGGCATTTCATGTCGTACTTGGTGTTCACTATGTGTTAGATTCATTTCAGACACTTTGTTCATGCTTGCATTTATTACTATTTCATATAACTCTGATAATAAAATGACTACCTTTCTCAGAAGAATATCTCCAAGCTTCTGTATTGCATCTTTCAATATTCTGGAAATACACTTGTAAATGCAGGAGAAATGTTGTTTAAAAGGGCACTTAATTCATAATCATGACTATTTTGCTTAAAATTAGCAATTATTTCGAGGTGACTATTATAACAACTTGTGCATATTTTATCATTTTCAGTGATGTTTAAATCTATACCACTGACTTGACAAAAATGATATTTAATGGCAACGGTGTTATGGCAGTGCCTGTACGACCCCTTTATGTTAGCACTTACATGTAAGCATTTCTCATGCATGTATACTTGAGGGTTGATTGTGCGATGCACTTGTTTATAATGAACCTGGCACAGTGGAACTAGCTTGCCATCATCAGTGTTAACTGCTACATTATATCATTTATTATGTTTAGCTATGACAAGTCCTGAATGGACGATGCTCTCAGTCGTGTTACAGTGGGGAAGTATGCACTCATGTATGTTTTCTTTGTTCTGTAATGTCCAGCGTGGTACATAGTCATCTGAATAAATTTTTCTCTTTATGTCTTTTTCACATGCACGACAAATACAGCTGTCAACTGTGATTGTTTTCTCCATGGCCCGGAGTTTTGTTGAAAGTTCAGGATCCCAAGTGGACAGATGTGTGTAAAAAGAGGCAGACTTGCTGCATAACTGGCAAGAACCACATTTTCGACCTGGATGGATCGTCGTCTTTGGACATCTTCTCCTTAGCACTGAACTCTTTGATTGTACATACAAAGTATTATCATAATACCTTCCATATCACAAAAAAATTATTTTCTTTGTTTTGCAGTTACAATAATTTAGTATATCATAAATACATGAATGACTATGACATATCACTAATTATTTTAGTCTAATTTGGTTGCAGATTGCTATGTCCCGAATTAATAAGAACTAATTGTATAACTTACCATAATAATTAGAAGGTATTCTGATGCTAGAATGGTCTGTTTTTCCCCTCAAACAATGCGGTTAGCTTGACTGAGCAGCACACCACAGTATTAAGACAAACACATGTATGGATTCCTTGCAAACTAAAAAAAATAAATATAATGAACGCCCACTCGCAAGCACCATTTTAATGAGGTGACCTTTGAAAAAAATTGTACGCGTTTCTATAACTTCCGGTGCAAGTGGCGAGTGGCTACGAGACTGCCAGGGTTTGGAAAACCACTGAAGATATCTGGCACTTTTAACCAACTGTCAGCCAGCTATCTGCCAACCCATCAACCACACTTGGTCAACCATCCACTTCTATTATCTCCCTTGGGAGTAAGCAGTCCCAGGTAGCCACAATCTTGTGAGACACAATTTATAGCTATTGGCAGAATTTCATTATGCAATGTAGTCACCTCTCTGCACAATGCCTGCTTGTTACGTTCTATTCATATGATCATACCTTGGCCACCTGTGTTAAGCCGGAGCATGTCTTCTAAGCTAGGAAAGTGATTTTAAGGAATGGTCAGCTCTGATGAGCATTCAATTCAACACCTTGCTAGACAAACATCTGACCCCTTACCCCAACATGTTCTTCTTCTTCACTGGCCTCAGAACTTTAAAGATGATTGCGTGCTGCTAGTGATGGCAACTTTATCTACAATGTTTTCAAAGAGCAAAATTAGTGAATGTAAAGAACAAAGTAACACAAGTGAAGAAGACAGGAGTAGTCTAGAGGTGCCATGTCGTCAGGACAGAAGTCAAGTGTTTATCAGTGAAACAGGAAGAAATCTCAAGAAGTGATTGGCAGAGCACAGGCAAGCAGTGAAGAGACCAGATGATAAGAACAGCATTGCTGTGCATGCCTACACACAAACATCAGATAGACTGGGATGGTGCTGAAGTTGTGGAACAAGAAAGCTATTACCGGAAGAGGAAAGTGCTAGAAGTAATTAGGATCCAGGCAAATGAATGTATTGGATATTTTTCATCACCTACACTCTTATTTATGCACCTCATACCAATAATGTCCTTTTTGTACTTATTGATAGATAGAAGAGCACCTGCTGGAGCCTCACTAAGTTACACTTGATAAAAAGTCAGATTACACATAGCTAAGCCTCTGATTCTGATGGCCTGATACTAAGAAGCAAGTGTCACTATAGTAAAAGGTTTAAACAAAGCTTAGAGTAATTCATTCTACTTGCTTTTAATGAAATAGTGATTCCAACAATATTCCTTCATCTTTGTGGGTGCTCTCTGTCTATCCAACCTGAGTGCTTAAGGAATAATTTCTTTCATCAGTATAATCATTTAATTTTCCTGACATGTTTTTCTGACACATAGTAATGTGAACATAATAATTATTATAAATATAGCATTATTACATATTAAAAAAGTTCAGAGGGGTCAAGACCCCCAACTCCCACAGGAAATACTGCCGTGTAATGAGCTTTATATAAATCCTTGCAGTATATTAATGATCTAAAAGTTTCGGATCAAAAGGTGTACGTCACAATGAACCACTTTAAAATATCTAATAAATACCAGGTCTAATTGAAGAATATGTGCACTTAGCTAAGGGGGAGGAGCCTTAGCTACAACTGCAGAGGAAGTAGGTGGGTAAATTAAATTAAAACTTACTGTGATAAAAAAAAAATCGTCGCTCTCTTGTCCGACGTTTTTGTTCTAGCTAACTTTTATTTTAGCCACTGTAAACTAGTGTATGTTAAGAAATTCGTCGCCACTTCGTCGTCAACCGTCTACTGGGGAGCTCAGTCTGCAGCGCTGCTGTTGTCCTCAGTTAGTCAGTACACTATGTATGTTCTACTTCTTCTGACTCTCTTCTTCAGTTTTGTGATCAAGGAAAATGAAGCACAAGGTAAACACGCCATTTTAGCTATTTTACTCAACCTTGTAAAGTAGGTATAGCAATTATTGATCTTATCTCAAGTTGTGTTTAGCTATATACATACTGTCTTACTCTTAAAGAACATTCATCCTTTGTTTCAAAGGTTTACGAATATTGTATTTTAACGCAAAATCTTATTTTCAGTTAGAGATTTTTCTATAAAAACTATACTACTCATTTAGATTAAAATAGTAACAGTTAATATTTTTCTAATGAATCAGTCTAACAGTGTCAACTTAGAATAGTTCTTTTTTAACATTGCCCACCACTAATTTCCAGGTTCATTTAGTCTCGTGGGCCAGACCCTTTACCTAATTGCTCTGCAGGAAGGGTCTGGTAACTCCAATGCACCCATTTGGTAATAGTGGAATGCAATTAAACTTGCAGGTTTTCTTATCATCCTGTCATAAATATTTGTCAGCTGGTGTTGTAAAATGGAGGTTCTAGATGAGGATGCCAGTAGTGTGTGAATCAGTCACTTCACTTATTGTCCTTTTTAGAATTAGACTGTAACTCTCCATTTTAGGACAATTTTCAGCTCAGAGTTCATAGAAGTGCATAGGTGGGACTAGCTTAAAATTTTTTATACACATTTTTATAGATGCCCACACAATTAAACTTAACATAAGAAGTACAAATTTGATAACTTCCCCCAGAATCCTGGGCAAAGATTCTAAATGGGTGCGCTGGGGTAACCAGACTCTTCCAAGCAGAGCAACTAGGTAAAGGGTTTGACCCACCTGTTCTGCATGAAAAAAATCACTGTTTCCAGCAAGCTTATCCACAAAGATGAAGGAAAATTGAATGGAAAATGATATGATATAAACGTTTAAAAATGTGATAGAGCGTCAATTACTATAATAGTAAATTATCTCGTTCTAACAGCCAATATTATATGTTTATTAAAACTTATCATGATGTTTCGACTTCTTGCTGAAGCCTGCTTCAGGGGTCAATTGAGTTTGATCTCTACGTGGTTATAAAATAAACACGATATAAATAGCAAGATTTCTGAGAATACGCTTAATGTTTATTATATCCTGATGGGTGATTTGCATGCAGCACAGACAGCCAGCATCCTGAAAGCTCTAAACCTATGTCTCGATAAAACTTATTGTTTGGTATCAACTGTTTGTGTAGCTCTATACCATCAATTCTTCTCTCTTCATCCAAAAAGAAAAAAATTCTTTGTATAATGACAGTAGTAAATGTCAATTGTGTTCTGTAGATAGCATTCACACATTGTGATAAACAGCTTATTTTAATATTAGCAAATAGTTCATGAGAAAATCTATTATTATGAAGTTTCATTACAAGATATAGTAAATGAGCATGATGTGTTCTCCCCTGTGTTCTCCTAAGCTGTAAATCTGGAGGGGGGAAGCTGTGCTCCCCTGGCGGCACCCCCTATTCCATCACCTCTATGTAATTATACTTCTAAGCCCACTTAAAAATAAACTATGTGCCACTATGGCTACAGAGGCAAGTATATAACACAAAACCTTGAACAATTGTCATTTCTGTATTGGATCAGTTATATCATAAAATACAGTAAAAAATGAAGCTCACATTTGTATAATACTATTTTTAGTTGTTGTTGCTGTTGTATTTTAGTTGACTTTACTCCAACTGGACCATTATATATTCCCATCAACTCACCAAGGAATATAACATGTCGCGTGGAAGGAAGCAATATTATACCTTCTTGGGGCATTATTCTGAATAATGGAACTGAACTGGACTTTCAACCATCTGAAGAATCTACAATTCCAGGTTTTATTGGTGGATATGTGAATGAAGTTACTAATACATTTATAATAACAGTAAACACAACGGAGACATCAGTGACAGGATTAACTTGCTTCAGTATAGTGAATCGTGGCCTACTTCCAAGTACTATAAATGTGATTATTTTTGGTAAGTAATAATAATGTACATTGAAAGCATTACATTTGTTTCAGCTATAAAATATATTTCAATACATTTTTCACACATAATCATTTTTAATTATTTATTAGACATACTATTCAAAAGATGTTTGTATTTTATTAGTCAATGTTTTGGAGCATGCAGGAAAGGTTAAATGATAATTGCCCTGTGTTATTTACTTATTACATGAGTCAGAGTGTGATATGGTGAAATATTTCACAGAGCAGGTTAATTTATTTTCATGAGCCCCTCCCCCCCCCCCCCCCCCCCCCCCAGAGGAGTAAAAATACAGCCTGTGAGTGAATTATCTAGCCATATCACTCTGACAAAGTTGTAGTCAGGTTGGTTTAAGGGCAACTCCCCAAACACCCCCCCCCCCCCCCCCCAGTTTAGCAGCTGCTCTAACTGGGGTTGGGTAAGCTCCACTAGAGTTTTGTAGCTGTAAAAACCCTGAAAACTGGTAAGCCAGGCCATTGCTATAACTACTAGGGTAATGAGATTGAGCAATACTGCCATGAGATAACACTATGTCACTGGTCACATACCTAAATATAACGTTGTGAAGATATCTAGAGTGGAATAAAGATATATAAGTATTATATGTAATACTTATTACATGAGTCAGAGTGTGATATGGTGAAATATTTCACCAGCAGTCTAATATAGAGCAGGCTAATTTAATTTCAATAGCCAGAGGGAGTGAAAATAAACCCTTAGAGTGAAATATGTAGCCATATCACTCTGATGAGTGTAATAAGTGGTTTATTCCACATTAGATATTTCCACCACTGCTATAGTTAGTACTAGAGGACTGGCAACTCACAGGTAGAGTTGGTAGTAGGGGCTACCCTCACCTACAACCCAGATATTTTAGCAGCTGCTCTAACCCCAGTTGAGTGGACTACAATAGAGGAAGGCAGCTGTGTAATCCTGGAAGTGACAAGTTTGGCACAGTTGCTATTACTACAAGAGTAATAAGCTTGTGTGGTACAGTGTGAAATAACAAACTTGAAATATCTTGAGTTCTTTCACTGGTCATGTATATACCTAAAGTTTCATTGTGAAGATATCTAGGGTGGAATAAATAAATACAAGCATTATACCTACAGTAGTTTTATACATACACTCTCTATTAAAAGCCTCCATCTTGTTATTGACTATTGAAACAATGTAGGCAATAGTTTAGTCAGGAATGCATTTATTAGAAAAACATCTTTATTATTGTTACAAATATTTTTGTTGTATATTTTTATACAAATCCTTTAGTATGTGGTTAATATTAATTAGTGAACAGTTCTTAGTTGGTGTCATTATAATATATTTCATCGAGCAAGTGAAGCGAGTGAGATACAATTAGTGGTGGATAATGCAAAATTGGGTATATGTTATATTATAATATATATGTATGTATAGATGATACGTATGCACCTTGAATGCACGTGAGTGCCTTTTTTCTCCTAAAAACACCACTTTTCAGGCTTTATTCCAGTTTCTTTTGATAGCAATATTAACCCAATGTAATTTCAAAACTTCAGTCATTTTTTTCAGGCTATGCTGCTTAAGTGCATGGCTTAATATTAATACTAAGGAAGCTATCACCACTTGCAGGAGCTGAGATAAGTACTTAATTCACTATTTATTAGCAATATTGATAAACAACCTCATAAATAAATGATTAACCAACGAATTATCCTATAATTCTTAACATGAAAAATAAATTTTGACAGTATTCCATTTCTCCTTGCGATAAGTTGGCTAAACTTTACACATCAATCTTGGTAAGGCAAGAAGGCAAATAAATAGCAGATACAGTTTGCCTCCAATCTAACACTTTGGTATACATCCAACTTTATAACTTGGATTTCTAATTTTAATGAATAGCTTAAAATGCTGGTATTGACTGACACTCTGAGATTTGTCTCCATGGATCAACCATGTTTATTAAATAATGCCATAATTATTTCAATCTGTAAATGACAAGGTTGTAGTTCCTAGTGTACTTAATATAATACTTAATAAAAATTTACTAAACATATTTTCTCACATTCATTTGTTTTATCATTTTTATACAATATATCTAGGAGGTTGACTGTGTTTATGTTTAGTGTATTATGAGGTTTGTGATGCGAGATTATTTTACATTTTTTTAGTATTAAGAGGCTTACATATGAAATGTTCTGCATTTGAGATAGCACGTATTTACAATTGAAATTTATTGGATTAAATTTGTTAGTTACGGCTAGTTGAAACTCCGCCCATTCCCCGTTTATTGTACTTCGAGAATGAGAGAGAATAAAAAGTAGCTTGTCTTTTCACGGCACGCTTGGGGTCTTTTAAGTCATTTTGACATGCGAAATTTGGCATAGACGTAGAGTAAGGGTCACTAAGACTAATTCTGCAAAAAACAAAAATAGGAGAAAGAAAGAATGTTTCCGATGACTTACTTCAGGAGCCTATATCTCAATTTCAATTTTTGCGCCGTAAGGTCCCTTTTCCCAGACCCGCTCACATATTGTTCCCAAACTTTACCAACTACTTGCTATTAGATAATAAACAATGGTGATTCACAGTTATATACATTAAGTAGCTATTTTATTACTATCAGACACTGAAAGTGTTGTAAGGGGAATCTAGGGATAGCCGATTCTAAGTTATCAATCATATTGTTGTTGTTGTAAGGCTTCCATATGAGGCAGTCTGTCATACTGCACCAACCATATTTAGTGAAAATTTATAGTGTACAATAATAATGGGTAACTATGAAGCAGTTTAGTTCATAATGCAGCTGCATGCTAATCTATGCTATTCATTCATAAATGAATGTCCAAATCATTTACATAGTTCACCAAAGCTCACAATCTTTGACTCCGCAACTGGAAAAGGCATTATGCTTAAGCCTTTTTGAGCTTAAGCCCAGGTTTGTCAAGGGCTTGAAAAGGCTTGAAGCCCATTTCATAGAAATGGTCAAGAGCTTGAGCTTGGACTTAAGCTCTATGATAAAATATTGGGCTTGAGCTTAAGCTCAATTGATTGATAGTTGTTTGCTGAATGGAAGCAAAAGAATCAATATTAGTAGAGAATAACACTTTCCCATTTTGCCTAATAGGCTATTAGCCACAGCCAGGTAAGTGCAAAATATTGTTATTAGCACAGCTATTAATAGTAAATCCATTGATAAGCAAAGTGCTAACAACTTTTGAGGGAATTTAGCCTTAGTATGATGGAATAACTTGTGAAGTTTAGATAAAGGAGTTTAATTTTATTCAGTATTGCTGGGAAAGTGTATTGTCCAGAAATCTGTCATTTATCGGACAATAAATTTGAACAACTAATGTTTATTCGATCATAATATTAGTAACTTTTATTAATAAAGTCATTTTCTTTTTGTTTATTGAATTATGTAATTTTCAATTTTCTTTCACAAATAAAATAAATAATAAAGAATTCCAACTTCTGAATAGAGCTTGAGCTTGGACTTAAGCCTTTAAATAAAGACTTGAGCTTGGACTTAAGTCCGATTCAAAATTGATGGACTTGGGCTTGAGCTTAAGCTCTAAAAATATATAAATGCTTGAGCTTGGACTTAACCTCTTAATTACAGGGCTTAACCCAACACGGCTGACTAACTGAATGACTGACTGACAGACAAACTGAGTACTATAACCCTTCAGTACATGGACGCTGAGGATTAATTAAACTACCTAACATACTGGTGAGGTGAATGCTGCTGTATGTTAAGCACCTCTTATGAAGACAGCATTAACGTCTACTATTTTATTGCACAAGTTAAATATAGACTTAGTCAAGCTTTACATATAATTAGAGTAGTATATACGAATATTCCAAATATGTAGCTCAAACGAGCCTATACGTAATAAAGCTTGGGCAAGTCAATAATGTAAAACTAGAGCAATTCTTACATATCCACTTGTGCAAGGTTTTCATATAGACTGGTTTGAGCTACATACTGGTAACGATACTGCTCTAAATAAATTATTGTTTTGGTCTTTGTAAAAGCTAGTGTTTAGTACTGCAGAAGGTTCACACTTTATGAGCTTCATTGGATCAGCACTGGCAGCTTATTTTTTTGGCATGCAAAATCTTAGTTGTGACCGTTTTTATATAATTATGAGTCTCCAGACAATAAAAAAATGCCCAAAGCTCTAGATTCTCAATATATTATATATATATAAATATATATAAATTCCATTGTAAACTAGCTGTTTCTTCCAATAATTTATTGAGTTTCTGTAAGATTAATTGAGGGAATTTTGAAGAGCTAATCCCCTTTAGAAGTAAACTCACAATAAGAATACAAATTCCATAAAAATAGATTAATTTACATAGATAGGATATTACATGATTGTCTTTATGATCAATTATTAAATATTACATGCAAAGTTTAAAGGAATGTTTTGTTATGACCAGTATAACTTTATTTTTAACAGGAATTCTAGGCCCTCCATGTCAACTGGACATATCTCTCAACAGCCATATATTAATGACATCATGGAATTATAGAATCATTCCTACAATATCTGTTCATTTCACCATTACTCTCACATTCTTGAGTCCCAGTCAATTGAATAACATCACTGAGTATGTGACTGATACTGACTCCTATAACTTCACACTGGAAGGAGTGAGGTCATGTGATCCCTTTACCATGTGTATCACAGCTACTAATATAGTAGGACAAAGTCAACCTTCATGTGTAAACAAAACTCTACCTTACGTACCTCCTACAAATGATATTGTATATTCATTATCTAGAGTGGGTGACTCCTACTCATTAAATCTGACTATACAGGTAGTTATATACAATATTATACAATAGACGCTATTTAGAATTTATGTTAAATATCTAGATGTCAGATTGTCAACTAGATGGTAATAATTTGTTGCTTGTTTTGCATCAAAGTCAAAATACTACTCTGCCTACATTACCATCGCAATTTATTGTATCTAACTCGCTGTTGACAGTTATAATATCAGGATTAAGCACAAAATCAGTTTACAATTTAATTATTGTATCTAACAACAGTTTAGGAGTAGCATTCTCTGAATCTCAGCAATTTTGTGAGTTAATATAAAGATTTGCTCAGCCTTGAATTTCATTTTGAACAATTATTCTATATCAGGTACAAATGATATTGAAGGAGTTAATATTTGTTCTACAATGAGGACTGGAATATATAATGTATCATGTGACTATATCATAGGATGTAATTATAGTGGATGTTACTATGAATTATCATCAACTAATAGTAATATCAATGGTTCTATAATAGGAAAGAATTATGAGGTAGTGGGTATTGATGTAAACACACAATATAACCTCACTGTCACTGATATCAATGGAGATGATGTGATTTCATTACAACAATTGTATGTTCACTTCATTTTTTTATGTTCATCATTAACAGGTTAGGAAGACAAAAACATTGTTGTGGTAACTATTATTCATATGATCAATGTTTTTGCGTAGGTGCCGAAACTACAACTTTCAGTTTAGCAACAATTGATAATAATAGCATGTTAATTACATCTGTAACAGTTGGAGTATTGGTACCCGTTTTGATAATAACAGCAATATTAGTGGCTTTTGTCACAATTGTACTTTTCATCAGAAATGGTAAGATACAATGATATGGCAAGGATTATTACATGAATGATTGTGTTGCCAATAGATAAGTGTCCATGTAGATCAAGAAGAAAGTAAGTATCCAAAAAATTCACATGTCAATATTTTATTAAACGTTACTTGTATGAAGATCTGATGCAAGGAAAGCAAAAGCTGCAGATGTACGTATGTAAAAAAAGAAATATTTTAGCTACACGTGTCAATAAAATAAAATTTTTGAATTTGATATTATAGAGTTCTTTAATATTTGTGGTATTCTACCAGCAAGTTTTATGTACATTATTGAGAAAACATGTTAAAATGCATTATTGTTTTAATTAATAGAAGTATAAATTGTATTAAATAGGTTATCCAAAAATCTGTGAATTGAAATAAGCTGATATTCAGCTTTTTTAACCTTTAATTATTTGTCAAAAATATCTTTATTAATATAAATGAACTGAAAATTAATTAACTCGCGTATAATATTAGGAGAGAAAACAATAATAAATAATTTTGTGGATATGCTTTCACATTATATTTAGATTTCTCTTCAGTATGACCACAATGTATCATACGGTGTAGTTAATGTCGTATCTACTCCATCAACTGATGACTTCACCTGTGAGACTAATCTGTCATATGACATTGTGGAGAAGAAAGATCATTCCACTGTATCACAGTCTAGTCCAGTTCCACTTTACGAAAGCGTACAATAGAACTAAGTCAGATCTTCATGATAATGATTCACTTACATATTTTGTGTTAAAATATCATTAATATTAGGTTTTATATGGTAAGTTTATAATACTTGGACAAAAATCACAATTTTGTAATAATTATTGTTAGTTTAACAAATGAAAAATTGTTGCAGCTTAAACTAAGCTTTAGTATATATGATGGTGTTCAGTTTCGGCATCTTCTTTTATGATAATAACAACAATTATGACTGCTTATTATTAATGAACATACATCAATTCTTTAATTATTGCAGATCTTGAAAAAATACATTTTAAATTGTTGTGTATACTTTCTAAAACTTTCACAATGATGAGAACAATGCATACGAAACTTATTATAAGAGGGAAATCTTACTTGTTCGCATTCTTTATACAAACCAACTTAGTTGGTAGAATTCAAACATCATATGGACAAAATCTTAAAACATGTTTGACTCACTTCTCTTGGATTTATCTGGAGTCATAAATTCCATCGTTAGTGTGGATGTTGGATTTTTGGTTCACTTCACTAGTATATATTACAGAAGAATATTTAAGTCTATAATGAAATTGCAGCCCTGCTAGCCACTTACATGTCTTACTTTGGAATGTTAATCATGGAACTCGTAAAAATGAAATAATAAGAGCTATGTAAGCAAAAGAATTGACATTAAATAACTATGAAATGAATTATTATTCATGTCATGAAGGAGGAGTTTTGTGACCTCAATGTATTTATAATAAAACTTTTACCATAGAAATAGTAAAATGTACCCATAGTTGAACTTTTATATCTATTATTAATCCTGACTATCGTGTCGCTTATAATACTCTATTAATGTACGAGGAGTAAGCACCACACTTTACTAAAGTAAAGCTTTGGGAAGCTATCATGTTTTACAAAACGTGTAAAATTTAGCATAACAGTGTACTAAAAGTTTGTGTTATCAAGTTAAAGTATCATATTCTATTTCATTGTGTTCTATTAAGTTAAAAAAAATATTTTATTTTAAATCACTTATCATTATCATTTCTCACTGTTCTTTCTATTTGTAATTCATCATAACCGTTGAAGTTAATAAAAAAAATAATTAATAATTACAATTAATGATTTCTTACCAACTATTATTAACTATCATCAAGTTAACTTGTTTTTACAACAGTAGTTGTATATGTAAAACTAATAGCATGAATCAGAATGTGATAAGGCCAAATATTTCACAAACACAAATTACAAGTAAGCTAGGTCAGCTGCATTTACTACTAGCTTAACAGAGGGTAATGAGCTTGGAAATACAGCTTGCTTGACGATAGCTAAGAAAAATGGAGGCACTACAGAAATGATGATGCTAATGATTATAGCATAATCAGTAGTGCATAGTCATTTTAGTGACACATTTTATTATATTCTGCATTTTTTCGGTGTGTTTTATCTTAACAATACTAAAAATGACGTACAAATTAATAAAAGCAGTAAAAACTGTTGAAATAATAAAAAAATGTGAGAGACTTGATTATAATTTCAAACCTTAATGTATAAATACAATTATTAGCTAATGTGATTATACCATAATATGCCTGATTGCTGGGATATATTTTTATTTCTACTAATTTCAGGAATACCAAACACTCCTACCACATTCTGACTGTTTTTATTGAATCATCTTTACAAAGCAACACTAATTAGTTTATCTTTACAAACCTCTCCACTAGGCTACTATTCATATGATGTCCCTTTTTTATAAGTACATGTTTGTGAGCATGCAGGTAAAGTTAAAATTAATTACTTTGAGTTTTATATATTTCTTTGGGTTAAGCTACTACAAGCATTAAAATCTACATTACCATTATTTCATAATAATGCCTACTTAAGCTGAAGTTCAACGTAGCTTTTTTGATAGACAAATGTATTTGAATATTATCAATAACAGGATAAGGTGAAATAAAAATAACCCTCTACACCCACAAATTATTCTTAAAGTTTTCATAAATGGCTATTTAAAAATTTTAACGATGGCTATTCAATTTTTAGTGCGGCCATTAAAATGTAGAATCCATCGAAGGGGGATACATATAATTGGGCTCGATAAGGGGGAGGAGCTACAGGTTCAATTGCAAAAGTAGTATGTGGGGGGAGTTAATTTAGTGACTGGTACTAAAAAATCGTCGCCCGTAGTTTCTGGCTATTGGCTTTAGCTAATTCCGATTTTAGCCACCGCTGACTACTGTATGTAAAGAAGTAGTTGCCATTCACCTACTGGAGAGCTGAGCGTACAGTGCGCCGTTGTTATCCTCAGTAGGTCTGTACAACACTATGTTAGCTCTATTTCTTGGGACTCTCTTCTTCGGTTTGGTGATCAAGGAGAATGAAGCACAAGGTAAATGAGACCAGTACCAAATGAGCGGTTGTAGTGTTCTTAGTACATGTCACTTCTCACCATTAACTACTAAAGTAAGAGTTTTTGTACTACTCCTGGAGAGCGATAGAAATACATGTGCAAAAGTTATAGCAGCCTTACATCACAGGATCTCACGTCACCTATTGTTTGTGGTCTCCCTAATTAGCAAGGGGAAATGAACTAAGCTCAATGTCAGACTCGGTGACAATTTTCTATTTTTTTGGAGAGTATAATGATGGCAAGATTACAGTATACCAGAGTGTCTCAGTTTATGATACAGCTGCAGTGTAGTTTCTGTAAGGCATAATTAAGATTTCTTCCCAATAGCAAGGTAGATAAAATGAACAGAAAGAAAAAAAATCACAACATAATCTCTAAATTTAGATACAGGATGAATTAAACAAACATCATATTAAAATCCATTTTTACAGTATCATAATCTTTCTTAAAAAAATATTTATTTATTTATTTATTTATTTATTTAATACGTATTTTTTTTATTCATTATTCAGTCATTAATTCATTCATTCATCTTGCTATTGCTGTTATATGAAGGTCTATGGGGCCGAAACAGCTCTGTAATTGTACTGCGAATAGAGTGTTTTCATCCGACGCACGTGATCCCGCCCCGGGTTGGTACAGTAAGCCGTGGTGTTGTGCGTTGTTGTGGCCAACATTATACTAATGTGTTACAAAAGAGTTGTACCTTATGTATGGTTACAGAGTCCTTGCCAAAAAAAAAGACTATAGAGACAGATTAAAAGGCAGATTGATGTGCAGTAACAGACTATGGCTAAAACTGTCATTCAAACTCTAAGTAAGCTAGCCTGTCTTGATAATTAACTTGTCTAGCTAAATGGCTGAAAGAGATTCCCCAAGTACCTGGCCAATAATGAAATATTTTTTCTTGGGTAATAGCAAAGCGTGCTAAAAAAAGTGATTTTTTCATGCAGAATATGAACCGTGAAATCAGTGGTGGATGATGTTCAAAAAGTAGCATTCTAAGTGACACACTGTGTCAAACTGATTCATTAGAAAGATATCAAACTTAATATCTCAATCATAGTCTTTTAGAAATAAGCTAATGTAGTGAACTTGTCAAATATAGTATTTGTAGCCTTAGTAACAAAGAGTGAATGTTCTTTAGAGAAAGACAGTATGCAAGATAAACACAACTAGAGACAAGACCAATAATTGTACCGAAAATTATTTAATATTAAAAAAGATAGGAATTTGAAGCAAATTTAGCTTACAATAATAGCCAAATTTGAGATTTGAAACAGTAGGCTGCTCAGCTTGGAAATGTCTACTAATAACTCTGATATTAGGGACTCATAACAAGGTAATTTTAATATAGTAAAGGATTGTTTGAATGGGGGTTTAAGAATAGTGCAGAGGCTAAGGGATAATAGAAGTTATAAGTAAACGACGGGACTGTTGCAGAAATTCTTAACAATTCAAATTTAACAAAGCATAGAGAAATAACCTTAGAGTTAGTTTAGTCCAATTCTTCCTCTGTCATTATACACTTGATATGATATGGTATATAACTTCAACTTAATTGCTCTGATGTCATCAGTAGTTTAAAAAGGAACTAAAGATAAGAAGCAAAATTATTAAAATGAGAATCCAAATAGGTCAAAGGGGTAAACAATTACATAATTAAATTTCCTTTGATGATAAGGGTAAAGACCGATCAACAAAGTCTTCTGTTTAGTGGACTACAGAAACAAATACATATAACCAATTTTCAATTGTGTCACCCCAGATAGAATTTTTTGAATACTTACTTTCTTCTTGATCTACATGGAAACTTATCTGTTGACAACACAATCATTCATGTAATAATCCTTACCATATCATTGTATCTTACCATTTCTGATTAGAAGTACAAAGGTGACAAAAGCCACTAATATTACTATTATCATCAAAACGGGTACCAATACTCCAAGTGTTACAGATGTAATCAATATGTTATTATTATCAATTGTTGCTAAACTGAAAGTTGTAGTTTTGGCACCTACGTAACAACATTGATCATATGAATAATAGTTACGACAAAAATGTTTTTGTCTTCCTAACCTGTTACTGATGAACATAAAAAAATGAAGTGAACATACAATTGTTGTAATGAAATCACATCATCTCCTTTGATATCAGTGACAGTGAGGTTATATTGTGTGTTTACATCAATACTATTACTTATTAGTTGATGATAATTCATAGGAGCATCCACTATAATTACATCCTATGATATAGTCACATGATACATTATATATTCCAGTCCTCATTGTAGAACAAATATTAACTCCTTCAATGTCATTTGTACCTAATACAAAATAATTATTCAAAATGACATTCGAAATTGAGCAATTTTTTATTAACTCACAAAATTGCTGAGATTCAGAGAATGCTATTCCTAAAGTGTTCTTAGATATAATAGTTAAATTGTAAACTGATTTTATGCTTAATCCCGGAATTATAACTGTCAATACCATGTTATATACAATAAATTGTGATTGCAATGCGGGCAGAGTGGTATTTTGACTTTGAAGCAAAGCAAACAACAAATTGTTACTCTCTAGTGGACAATCAGACATCTAAATATTAACAGAGAAAATACAATTAGCTACTATTGTATAATATTATACATAACTACCTGTATAGTCAGATTCAATGAGAAGAAGTCCCCCACTCTAACTAATGAATATTCAATATCATTTTTAGAAGGTATGTAAGGTAGAGTCTTGTTTACACATGAAGGTGGACTTTGTCCCACTTATTAGTAGCTGTTATACACATGGTAAAGGGATCACAAGACCTCACTCCTTCCAGTGTGAAGTTATAGGAGTCAGTATCAGTCACATACTCAGTGATGTCTTTCAATTGACTTGGACTCAAGAATGTGAGAGTAATAGTGAAATTAACAGATACTGTAGGAATGATTCTATAATCCCATGATGTCATCAGAAAATTGTCTTCAATAAATACACTAAGTAAAGTTGGTGGAGCTGGAATGCCTGACATAATATAAATATTCATGAAAACTGCAAATACATTAATTGTTGTTACGGTATACCAGGTTTTAATATTATTATGACGTTAAGTGTTTTATTTTTTAATGTAAAATTGACATTAAGATTTGTAATAGCTAAATAATAGAATCATACAGTTGTCATATCAATTTCCAAAGCTGGATATGATTTCTAGTGTATGTACCTATTAAAAAATAAAATTTAGTTATCATATTCTTTATCATGAACTATTAGTAGGGTTTTTTAGCTTGGCTCAAGGAGAACAAGAACAGCAACAACTACAGTGGCAGCAACAATATTATATACCATAACTATAGTAAAAAAGAAAAGTATTCAATATAAATAATTATAACATAATAATATAATCTTTATTAGTAACAATAGTAATTATTACACCTCGAGAAGTTTCATTTGATTTGAAACCAAAAAAGTTACACATTTTAATTCCATGTTTACTTATTAACTAGTGATATGCTTGTGTACAAATGGCAAGCGAACCATTGTACACAAGTAATTGAAATATCATGGTAATATTTAACCTTATTTCAGATAGATGACAGATGTTGACTTTTGCCATAATAAGATCTGTATTAATTTTGTTTGTCTTAATGTTCAAACTTTCACTCACCTTATATAGGACGGCATCATTCAGTTCTTAAAAGTACAAGTATTAGCTGTTCACAATTAGATAACAAATATGGAATTACTGTGTTATTGTTTTTCCAGAGTAGTGGTAGATTCCATTCATGCACCAAAGATGCAAACCCTAAGCACTAGTACACACTAGCTAACTATTACCAGACCATCTCAGACCAAAAACATAATTTATTGGCTTTTCTAATCAGGTATCAATATAGTTTGAGTAATGATAATGGCAAATGTAAACACTGTCGTCATAAGAGAAGAAGCTCATGTGATCATGATTTGATAATAGGGGGCGTTATCCACAAAAGGTAATACTTAACCCAGAGCTGAGAGCTTCGCATTTCCTCCAAATCCAACCCAAAACTTAAAAAAATAGCGCAATAGCTGCATTTAAATAGTTGTTCTGAGTAAGCTCATACTTAAATCAAGCGATAATTGTAAATACTCTCCAAAATCAGACCATAAGAGACAGACAGACAGACAGACAGTATACGACTAACCCCTCTCGCCCATGTTATGATGAATTAGAGAATAAATTTTAATAACTGAGAAATGCTTATGATAAGTGGTTGAAAATATTATAAGTGTTATTGAAACCTTATCAAGCACAATGAAATAGAATGATACTTTAACCTGACAACACAATCTATAAGAGCACTGTTGTGCAAAATTTTGAAGTTTTGTACACATGATAACTTCCCATAGTTTTACTTCTTGAGAGTGATGTTTACTCCTCATATGGAAATGAACCACAATTATACTATATTGAGTGACATGACAGTCACGATTAATGATAGTTTAAGGGTACATTGTATATAGTGAAAATTTAATTGTAAACAAGTTGAGGTCACACAATTCACCTTTCATGGCATATTAATTTTCATAGTTATTCCTTGACAGTTGTTTTATACCTATTAATATTTCATTTTTTAGAGTTGCATGATTGACCTTCTGATGTTAGACATACAGGTGACTTCAATTTCATTATAGACTTAAACATTCTTGTGTAATATAAAGTAGTAATGAGAACCTAAAATCCCCAAATTTATATCAACATCAACGGGATTTATGACCCCAGAACTTCCTAAGAGCAATGAGTCACATATGTTTTAAGATCTTGTCCAAAATGGTGTTTGAATTCTACAACATGTTTATCTAAGTTGGTTTGGGAAAAAAAACAAAAAAACTGTATATGTGAGTTTTGCCTTCTCTAGAATGTTTTGTATGCACTGTTCACATCATATTGAAAGTTTACTTCTCTTCTTGATTAAAGAATGATTGGTAGGTCAGTTAACAATATAGACACTGAAGTATACTTATGCTCATGTAATACAATGTAGGAAAAACAAACCATTATAAACAATTTTTGCGTTACTGTGGTATATTGTCTATTAGCGGCATCACCCTACTGGTATTTAATTATTGAGATCATGTATAATACATCCTGTATTAATACACTTTCTGTATCATTCCCTATCCAATGAGTTTTGTGTCATTACAGGATTGATTGCGATGTTTTACACATAATTGGTTTACACCAATAGCAAAATACTATTTACAGAGTATACACTCTACATTGTCTGTTGGTATTCTGTTCATCTAAGTAGATTATAAAAAAACACTTCACTAAATTTTATATGGTAGCTAGTTGAAACTTGTGACAAAAGTAGCTATAATAACTAGTGGTGTGCTTGAGCACAAATGGCGAGCGAGCCTAAAGACTATACTATTTTTATTGAATTCTAACACTGAAGCTACTGAAAATAAGGTCCAGTTTTTAAATTTAGCATACAGGGTAAAGGAATTTCAGTGCCATAGTAACAACTCTCTGCAACTGCTTGAATTGAAGGAAAAAACAACAACAAAACAATACGCGTTATTTAAAAGTTTTCTTTGTGATATTCTTTAGCTAAGTAGTGGTTGTAACACACAATGCTTTGACACAGCTGGACATGCACCTACACAGACTTACCTTGGCAGTAGTCTAGTGGACAATGTATTTTCAGGTAAATACTGTGCGCACGGCTTATAACCATGACAAAGAGCGCATTGACTTACCACCGCCACTAAATCGAATAGAAATGGAAGTCCCTTAAGTTGTCAAGTTTTAACTGCACCCGCAAAAGAATTCAAAACGGTAAACAATTCAATTTCTAGGGTGATACGGGTACTGATCGATAAACCAGAGGATTCTGTTTAGTGCAATTTGGGACGGGGTCGAACAAATAACTAACACAAAAACGCGAGGGTCAAAGTACAAAATGACATACATACGTCCAAACATAATTATATACAAATAAATAAACATCCCCGATTTTTTCATTTTTACCCGTGTAAGTGTCTCGCTCGCTACGCTCGCTCGCCAATTACAGTACAAATTTAGCTACATAATATAGAAAGTATTTTCTTGTAATGTTCAAACAACTTCACGAGTTTTTCAAAACTATTCACTGGAGAATACTCATGTAAGGATGAGTATGTACAAAAATTTGGATTTTATTTTTTCAAGCTATGCTATAGGTAAGGGATTGCTGTATGTTTGTAAGTGTCACATACTTAGCCAAAAACTCAACAACATCATACATATTAAAGCTTAATTTGTGCTGCAACAAATTCACAACAGCTAAACTAATAATATAATAAATTGTGATTTTTGTTAGAGTACTACACATGTACCAGAAACACTAAACATTAATGATAAATTAACACAAAAACTATAAGTGAATCATTGTCATGAAGATCAAACTTAGTTCTATTGCACACTTTCATAAAGTGGAACTGGACTAGACTGTGATACAGTTGAATGATATTTTTTCATAACGATGTCATATGACAGATTAGTTTCACAGGTGAAGTCATCAGTTGGTGGAATAGAAATTGCATTTACTACACCATATGATACATTGTTGTCATACTGAAGACAAATCTAAATATAACGTGAAAGCATTATTATCATTAAATTAATTTATTATTATTTTCTCTCCTAATTTTATACACCGATTTAATAAATTTACAGTTCATGTATATTTTAATATCGATATTTTTGACAAAGTTACAATAGCTGAATATCGGCTCATTAAAATTCACATATTTTTGGATTCCTATTTAATTATATTTCTACTTCTATTTAAATAAAGTAAAATGTATTTTAACATTTTTTCTTGATAATGCACTTAGGCAATACTTGTAGAATATCAATGATATTAAAGAACTCTATAAAATTGTATTTTATGGACACGTGTAGCTATAATATTTATAAATTTTTTTACATACGTACATCTGCAGCTTTTGTTTTCCTTGCATCAGATCTTCATACAAGTATATTTTGATAAATTGTTAACATATAAATTTTTATTAGACACTTACTTTCCTCTTGTTCTACATGGAAACTTATCTATTGACAACACAATCATTCATGTAATAATAATTCTTGTCATACCATTGTATCTTACCATTTCTGATTAGAAGTACAAAAGTGACAACAGCCACTACCATTACCACAATCATGAAAACAGGCACCAATACTCCAACTGCTACAATTAATATGTTATTATTATCAATTGTAAGTAAACTGAAATTTGTAGTTTCAGCATCTACGTAAAAACATTGATAACAGTTACCACAAAAATGTTTTTGTCTTCCTGACCTGTTATAGGTGAGCATAAAAATATGAAATGAATATACAATTGTTGCATTGAAATCACATATTCTCCATTAATATCAGTGACAGCGAGGTTATATTGTGTATTTACATCAACACTCGCTACCTCGTAATTCTTTCCTATTATAGAACCATTGATAGTACTATTAGTAGATGATAATTCATAGGAACATCCACTATAATTACATCCTATGATATAGTCACATGTTATGTTATATATTCCAGTCATCATTGTAGAACAAATATTAACTCCTGCAATGTCATTTGTACCTAATAATGAGACGATATCCACATATAATGGATGTATGCTTAGCAAATGTTCATAAACTTACAGAATTGCTGAGATTCAGATAATGCTATTCCTAAACTGTTGTTAGATATAATTGTTAAGTTGTAAATTAATCTCATACTTAAATCTGTAATAATAGCTGTCGACACTGAGTTAGTTGGAATAACTTCTGATGACAGTGTAGGCAGAGTTGTATTTTGAGTATCAAGCAAAGCAAACAAATTGTTACCATCCAGTGGACAATCTGCTGTCTAAACATTTAACAAAGTAATTAAAATCAGCCACTATTGTATACTATTACACATAAGTACCTGTATTGTCAGATTTAATGAGTAGGAGTCCCCGACTCTAGATAATGAATATTCAATATCATTTGTAGAAGGTATGTAAGGTAGAGTCTTGTTTGCACATGAAGGTGGACTTTGTCCTACTATATTAGTAGCTGTGATACACATGGTAAAGGGATCACATGACCTCACTCCTTCCAGTGTGAAGTTATAGGAGTCAGTATCAGTCACATACTCAGTGATGTCTTTCAATTGACTTGGACTCAAGAATGTGAGAGTAATAGTGAAATTAACAGATACTGTAGGAATGATTCCATATTTCCATGATGTCATCAAGGAAAAGCTTTTAAAAAATATACTCAATATACTTGGTTTATCTGGGATGCCTATCAGAAATATATAATTTATCTATAATAATTAAGTGGTAATTAACTAGTTGTGTGCTTGAGCACAAATGGCGAGCGAGCCTTAAACTACACTATTGTTAAATGATTGATTTTAACAACAAACACTCAAGCTACTAAAATAAAGTCAAGTTTTTAAAATATGTGTGCGGTAAAGGGGATTTAATGCCATAGTAACCGCTCCCCGCAACTGTTTGATTTGAAAAAGAAGCAACAAAATCAAGTCACGTTATTTAAACTTTACTTTGTGACATTCTTAATAGTAGTTGTTCTAACGCACACTACTTTCACACAACTGAACATACCTACACAAGACTTACCTTTGTGGTTCGTCTAGTGGACAATGAATTTACAAGTTAATGCTGTTGAGTAGGCCTTATTACTGTGACAATTAGCGACTAACTCGAATAGAAATGGAGCTCCCATAAGTTTTTGCATTTTAAGTAGCGACTAACTCGAATAGAAATGGAGCTCCCATAAGTTTTTGCGTTTTAAGTGCACCCGCAAAAGAATTCAAAGCGGTAAACAATTCAATTTCTAAGGTGTACGGGTAATGGTCGCTAAATTGGAGGTTTCTGTTTAGTGAAGTTTAGGACGGGGTCGAACGCAGAGCGAACACAAAAATACGGAGGGTCAAAGTACAAAATGACATACATATGTCCAAACATATATATAAAATAAACAAACATCCCCGATTTTTAATTGTTACTCCTGTAAGTGTCTCGCTCGCTACGCTCGCTCACCAATAATTTCAATTTTATCAAAGAATTACATGATGTAAGGTGATAAAAGATAAGCTCAAGAATGAAAGTGTAATAGTGAAATCAACAGATACAATAGGAATGTTTTATTATCTCATGATGTCATCAATGAAGAGCTTTAAAAAACATACTCAAATTAACAGATAATGAAGTTATTTAAGGGTTAATTTATAATTAATAATATTGGTTGTTAAAAAGAGAAAAATCTGTTATTATTATAATTATTTCAGCCGAGAATGACTGAATCATACTCAAATTACTTGGAGGGTCTGGAATTTCTGCAGTTAGTAAATATAATATAGAAACAATGTCATTTTATTTTCATCAGAACTTTATGTGTCTCACTTTTAACCCTTTTCAGTGCCATAACCACCATACAGCAGTTTGAAGTAATGCCTCGGGAAAATCGTTGTTTAATCTCATCTGCCTTGCCTAACTCAAATGCTATAGCCTCAAGAAGTAAGCTCAATAGCTATACATAGATGTTTGAATGTCTTGTAGCTGTATCTTTAAGGCTATAGTGCAAACTTTGAGGTAGCTTGTGGAGTCAGAGTTTTTGCTTACTTTAAAATGGAGACCGGGCGGTCAATTCATAAGGCAGTAGACCTGGATTAACAGCAACCTTGTGAATTTAAATGATGAATCAAGTAAACCAGAAGGTACAGAAGATATTTATTCCTACAGAAGTCTTTAAACAACAAAGAGATAGTTATTCTGTGAAGAAATCCAGGTGTTTGACTACAGTTTTAAAATACAAAAAGGCACTGAAGATTCACATGATGTAGAAGTAGTTATCGAGGACTCAGGATCAGTTTCTTTTTCTTTTACAGCCATTTTTAAGACAATGTTTCATTTCTCTGACAATTCAGCAGTGAAAGGGTTAAGGAAAAACCGCTCGATGATTTGTTGAAAGTATACTATTGCATTTACATGTCTTTGAAGTTCTACAATAATCATTGAAGTCAACTGAAGTCAATATTTTCAACAGTGTTTACTATTTTTGTCAGGGAAGGGAAGCTGAGGTTAGGAGGGGGAACTAGTATACGAGGTTATTACTTGAGAGGAATAAGGGGGCACACTGCATGCAGATTTATCACACATTGTTAATAGACCATCATATATATATAAATTTGATTAGCTCATGTGAATACAATTCAATTTTCAAAACCTATAAAGGATAAGCTGCATATTGCAATACCAGTACCAACTACAAAGCTTAGTTTGTATTAACAGCTGTCATAGGAAAATTCAGTTATCTTTGACTTGCTTCAATGGTTCTGACGAAAATATTTTTTGTGATGCTATGTTCATAGATGTTCACAAAGACAAATCAGACAACTTTGAACTAACAGACTTTGCTATGGAATTCTTAGAAAGGAATAAAATAAAGAAAATTAAGGAACCAATTTTCACCATGACTTTATTAATTTTAATTTTACCATTAAAAATAAATGGTATCATGAAATACATAATAATTTTGATTACTTGGGGTTATTGGTTATTTCAGGGTTAGTGAGAGGGGATTACTGAAGTTCTACTGTGTATACACATTGAACATGTATGCATATTGACAAGACAGTCTATAGTTACTTCAACTATAGATGTACTATAATAATATTCACTGAAACTTGTACCATTAATAATGATCACAAATTAATAAGTCACAAAATGTGTCAATAATGTTTCATCATTACAATTGATACACAATAACTTTTGTGTAAGTACTTTCTGTCCTATTTAAGTATAAATATTTTTTTGCGATATCATTAACTTTTAATGCATTGACTAATAAATATCACGGTTATCATTACTAAATTAGCTAATTCATGACCAAATATTACAAATATTTTATTATTAGCTACTATATAAAGCTTTCAATATATATATTATTACTCACCATAAATAGTCACATTTATAGTACTTGGAACTAAGTCATTATCTATAAAGCTGGAGCAACTCAATCCTGTCACTGATGTCTTTGTTGTATTTACTGTAATTAATATTGTATTGACTGCTCCATTCACACGTCTTCCAGCAAAACCAGGAATTGTAGATGCTTGTCCTGGTACAAACACCATTGGAGTTCCATCATTCAGAATAATGCTCCAAGAAGATATAGCCTTGTCTCCTTCCACATGACATGTTACATTCCTCTGTGTGTTGATGGGAATATATAGTGGTCCAGTTGGAGTAATCTCAACTAAAAACAACAGCAACACCAATAAAAATAATATATCAAGTGTGAACTTCAATTGTTGCTAATTGTCGTGATCCTCTATAGAAAAGTCATCAGGGTCCTGCATCAAACACTTACCACCTAACTGATAGAAATGGCCATCGCACAGTTTATTGCTGAGTGTGCATTAAATAATTTCAAGCAGCAGAGGTTGAGTTACAATGAAATTTGTCTTACATGTAAAACAATACCAGAAGTGAAGCTGTAGCAGATAGCTTTGTATGACGGTAACAAAGTGATCTTCTGCTATTTCATTTTAAATAGGTACCTTACCTTAGTTTTCAGCTTAAGCACAATCCCCAGCTAGCTACCACAGATTGTTCACTCCGAACAAATCGCCCTACCTTGACTTAATGAGTGGGCAAAGTAGAGATGCAGTAATATTAGCCGGGACATTGGGCTGCTCCTGCGGTATAGTCCAGGAAAGAAACTTTCGGCAGACAACGGCGACTAGCGAGATTAAGCTACATTTCCAATTACACTTACTAGCGACAACTTTTCATCATTCTCAAATCAACGGAAAGAAAACTTCCGGGATAGGACCACCCTTACCCGAGCGAGAATATTTCTGCTTCCCTAGCTATGCTCCTGGATAAGTAGTACTTTCAAGAAGTAATATAACTTAAAAAGTAAGGAAAAAAAAGGAAAATAAACATAAACTCTTGCCATAATAGATGGATAGTAGCTATAATAGCCAATTTCAATAAAATGGCGATAATGTATTAGAGTATATGGGATAAGTCTGGTTTGAAGTTTCTGAGGAACCTTGGTTTGATTCCTCTATAGGTGTGGCTTCTTCACATACCCTGCTTAGGCAATCAGCAAGAGAACCTGTAATTGCTCAACTTTAATGCCCATCTCCTGAGGTCTAGACATCATCCTTTCCAGGCCACAGTGATGTTATTACTGAAAATTCCTTCCCATATAGGTAGAAAGCAAAATGTTGAATAGATTGATATAGGGCCAATCCTTCAAGTTCATGAGCAGAGTACTTGTTCTGAGCCCCATGTAGCTGCTTGGAATAAAATGCTACAGTTGATTTTCTGCCTTCTCTGATCACTGATAATACAGCACCAATCCCATTTGCACTGGCATCTGTTTCTAGCGCAAATTTGTCAGATCGAACAGGGATGCACAATTTCACTTGGTTGCTGACACAGATGCATAGTGCTGTAAATGCATCCTCCATTTCTGCATTCCATACCACCTTAGTTGGCGCTGATTTCAGTACAATTCTTCAGCACTAGGTCCATCAGCTTCTGAAATGTAGCAGGAGCACTGGCAACTCCAAACGGCACCTTCAAGTATTTCAATTTTCCAAATGGTGTAATGATGGTAAGTTTATCACTATCTTCATTATTTACTGAGACTTTATGAAAGCCTTTAGCTAAGTCAATTTTACTTAGAACAGCTGAGTCTCCAACTGTACTGATAAGTTCCTCCAATCTGGGGATACAATATGGTTCAGTTGTTGTAATTGAATTTAGCTCCCTGAAATCTCCACAGATCCGGATTGAGCCATCTAGTATTCTAACAGGCACCATTGGTGAACACCATTTGCTGTTACTTCTGCTGATAATTCCATTTTCCTCCTTATTCCTGATTAGTTGTAGTTTGTCAGCCAGATCATTAACCCAAGCACCTGTCTTCAGATTCCTTCCATTGAATTCATTTAAGCCAAAATACAATGCCTCCAGGGGGGTTCTACTTCTGCTGCCACAGATTAATTCAAATGGACTAAATCCATGTTCCGAATTTGGCATTTGCCTCAGGACAAAAAGGACAAATGGAATTTATTGCACCCAGTCAGTTTTGCAGCTGATACACTTCTTCAAGATGGATTTGAAGGTGCCATGAACCCTGTCCACACATCCATTTGTTTGGGGGTGATAAGCAGAGCTTGTGACGACATGAGTTATTCCCAAAAATGATGTTAAATCTTTCATTACAGCACTCATGAACTGAGGACCCTTATCACTCAGTATTTTCTCTGGTATAGTAGCGTTTGAAAAGATGGTCCAGAGAGCTTCAGCAACTGCTCTTGATGTGGTTGATTTTAAGGCTACAGCACTAGGCCACCTGGTTGCTAGGCAAATACTTGTAAGAATAAACTGACATCCTAATCTTCCTTTGGGGAGGGGTCCCACTAAGTCTATGGCCACACTTTGAAATGGTTTGGTGATAACTGGTCTGGGAAACATTGAAGCTTTCTTTGGCTGATACTTAAAATTGTATTGGCACTTTGTGCAGCTGGAGCAATGTTGATATATTTCTTTCTTCATGTTGGGCCATAAAAATCTCTTCTTTATCATTAACAATACTTTTTCTCCTCAAAGATGGCCCATCCTTTCATGCCCAAGTTCCATTAGCTTATTTCTCCATGACTTTGGAACAACAATGACTTCACCAAATGTTCCCCATTCAATTTCTCTTTCTTGTTTCAGTAGGCCATTATTGATTCTGAATCCTTGCAGTTTCTTCTTGCCAAGTTCTCTCCAAACTTTGATTGTTGTGTCACTTTCAACATCCTTTGCAAACTCCTGCCTTTCAGTTCCTTCTGTCACCGGCATTAATTCCTCAATAAATTTCATCATACTGTCACTCTCTTGCATATTGCTATCTGCTTCTAATTCTGTAGGGATTCCTTGAATTCCAGACTCACATTCATCATTTTCCTCTGCTTCCTCTGTGATTATAGGCTCAGTGACTTTATCACATCAGTGAGTATCGCCTCCTCTATGGATGTGTCTTCATGAACATTTTTATCAGTTGCTGGTGTTGCAGCTGTCAAAGTGTCCTCTTCACCAACAATACCATCCTCTAAAGCTGGAGTTGCTTCAGTGGAAGTGTCCCCTGACTCTGTTGATTCCATAACAGCGGAATTGCTGCCTCAGAATCTGTCACAACAGGTTTGGCAGGAATAACTGGTTGTTGCTTCTTCAGAAGTTTTCCATTCCTCTTCTGTTGTCTTGTTATAACAGCAATATCTTTGGGTTCAGCTTTTCTTTCAAACATTTGGAACAAATAACTCATTTTCTTGCTTGTCTTTAGGGTTCCAAGGGAAAATGATTCCTTGAAAGTCTTTATGTTTGTCACTTATTGCAGCCTCTCTTTCCAAAGTGATTCCATTAAATATATATTCCACCAACACAAGTTTCCTGTATCCTCTGATTACACCATCCAGGAAAATCTCTTTGTCAGATTTGTATGTTGACATTTCTGCAACTTCTGGAGTGACAACTCCTACTGAGGCACCAGTATCAATCAGGATTCTATGTTCTGTTCCATTAACTTTCCCAGAAATCCAACTTGAGGCTTGTCTGAAAGCACCCATGTTTGGCTCCTTCAGATTCTTTTCTTTCTTTACAAATGACATCTTTTGGGGACATTCATAAGACCTGTGCCCAGTTCCATTGCAGATGAAGCAATTGTTGTTTTTAGAACTTCTGTTGTTGTTGCTGTCATTACTATTGCTGGATTCTCCATACCAGCCTTCTTTTCTGAACCAGCATTGGTCACTGGTGTGACCTAACTTCTTACAAATGGTACAACTCTTTGCATCACTTCTGTCTTCTCTATGGTGAGAGTTTCCTTTCTTCTCATGAGTTTTGCAGCTTGGCCAGGTATTTTGGAATAATCACCAGGTTGTCTAGAGTTCATCCAATCATTCAAGTGGTCAGTTAATTCAGTCAGATTTGAGCTAGTTTTCCCATCCAGAAAAGAAATACCATGATAAGGCAGATATCTCCTCAATACAGACCTCACTATAGCAAATACTGCTTCCTCTAAGGAAGTGGCATCCTGTAACCATCCTTCAGTTAATTTCCTGAGGAGTTCAATAATCTGAGATGCAGTTTTGTGCTTCAATTTATCCATGTTCATTTCTTGTAATTGCTGACCAAAATGCTATTGAAGTGGCTCCAACTGATTTCAACAGTGTCTTCTTGATGTATTCATAATCTTGATGTTGCTCTATGAGAGGTTGCATTCTTTCTGCCAAAGTTGAATCCAATTTTGGGAATAGCTTTGAGTTCCAAGTATCCTTTTCATAATGACAATCTCTCATGATAGTACAGCAGATATGTGCATGTTTTTAGGGGTATTGTGACTTTTGTGATAGAAGCATGAAATTTTGCATGCTGATAGCCAACAACCTGAAGATGATTTTAGGCTATAGGAACATCTCTGATTTGACCTTTTTAGACCTTTAGATGCTAATTAGTATGCCGTAATTACTATGATTGTAGTAATTTTTGAATTATTAAATTAAATAGTGCCATGTTAGGTATCATATGAAAGCTCATATTAAGAGGAATAATATAAAATTTGAATCAAAGTTATATCTATTTTCAATCAAAAGTTATGGTTGTTTAAGCAACTGTTAAGTGCTATACACATAGTATTCTGCACAGTAAAACTTGTCATAGCCAACTTGCTTTACGCAAAATGTGAAATCACTGACCCAGAGTTAAAGAAGATATGGGAAATCCTTTCACTAAGGACAGTAATGATCTTCTTGTGCTCACAGATGTAGCGGAGTGGGAAACACATTACGGGAAATGGAGCAACAGTAACTAAACACTTAAATAGGAGCTGCAATTAATACCTGTATAATATTACTGCCCAATCTGTCAGGTGACCCGAGCACATAGTAGCTATGTAGTTTTCCATGAAGGGGAAAGAACAACTCTAGACTGTATCTGCCTTTAAGCTCATGTTGCAATGATAGGAACAATGGATAAACAACACAAAGTAGTTTGTCAAGAACTACAGCTTCAGTCATCACAGATGTATCTCACCACTGACTGGAGCAAGTGTGCCCTGTGCCAAGAACATTCAACAGAAGTGCTTCACTGTCCAGCAGATTCTAAGCGTAACTCTCAGGGGGCAGGATACACCACAATGGCTGGTTTGTTGGAAGGATTTGATAAGATTTCTTGTTTGCCCAGAAAAATGAACTTAGCTCGATTTGATGAAGGTGAAGGCATTGAAGCTACCCTGCGCAGGCAAAAAGCGAAGTGGCACGATTCCTGCAGGCTGGAATACAATAAAACCCAATTACTTCGTTCTGAGAGAAAGAAAAAACCAGCTAACACAGGGCGAAAACTTGAATTTCCTGTAGTAATGTATTTAAGACATTTCATGCATTCACCACCTTTCCTGTACATGATAGGGCTAAATGCCCTATAGTGCAGGGCATTTAGCCCTATCATGTACAGGAAAGGTGGTGAATGCATGAAATGTCTTAAATACATTACTACAGGAAATTCAAGTTTTCGCCCTGTGTAATCAGACAGAAGAGGCAGAGAAATCAAAGAAATTGACCCGGCTGAGCACAGGAAAGGCAAGCTCAATCAGTGACAGTTCTTTCATTCACTGACGGGATGTGACACAGTGTCTTTTTTTGGAGGAAAAAGCAAAAAGACTGCATGGAATACTTGGAAGTCATATGATTAAGTCACTCTTGCATTTTGTGCATTAGCTAATACTCCAAGTATACAGTGCATAGAGCAATGGCTACCTCTTCTAGAGCGATTTGTAGTCTTACTCTACGACTGCACGAGCAGTCTTGAGCATGTGAATGATTCCAGAAAAGAACTATTCACAAAGAAGCGTAGAGCAATTGATCGACTACCACCTACCCAAGCTGCTCTCTTTCAGCACATCAAAAGGGCAGCGTATCAGGCTGGTCACTGCTGGGCCCAAGTGATGATTTCTGCCCCAGAAATGCCATCTCCAGTAGACTGGGGGTGGAAAAAGAAAAACCAAAGATATGGATGGGAAGCACTCTGGACTACTCTACCAGAAGCTACAGTAGCATGTAGGGAGCTAATTCGTTGTGGATGCAAGAAAGAATGCAAGGGACGCTGCAAATGCCAAAAAGCAGCACTTCAATGCACCGCACTTTGTAACTGTGGAGGACAATGCAGTGACTAACTTTTTCATTTTCAATATTATCATGAACAAAACCATTATTCTTGATAGTATGCTCTCTCTACAACACATATCAATATGAATTTAGGAAGAAACTGGTTAACTACTACCATGTATTCAGCCTTCCTAAACTATTAATGCACAATAGCTGCAGATCTATTTATATTATACCACATTGTAGTGAATGGTATTACTTCAAAAGGTCATACGTTTTGATTAAAAACAGATATGTCTTTGATTCAAAGTTTATTTTACTCCTCTTAATGTAAGCTTTCGTTTGATACTAAACTTGATATGGTTAAATTAAATGATTAAAAAATTACTGTAGACGTTTAAAATTTGGCGCATTAATTAGCGCCCAAAGGTCAGCAAAAGTCAAATCATGGATGTCCCTATAGCTTAAAATCATCTGTAGGGTTTTCCCTATTAGCATGCAAAATTTCATGCTTCTATCACAAAAGGCACGATTTTTTCACATATCTGCTGTACTATGATGGTTTCAAATTGTAGAAAGTATTGTGCCTCACACCATGCAAATACTTCAGTATACACCGGTGTATAACATAAGGATAACTTTGTTATACATATGAGAAACACCAGGGTCACTCATCTAGTATACACCAGTGTTTCTCCTATGTATAGGTACCGGTTTACACAGGTGTGTATAACATTGATATAACAAAAGTATACTACTGGTGTAAACCATATGTAAACCATGAGTATACCATATGTATAACTTAAGTATATCAAAAGTATACTACGCATATGTATAACTTAAGTATATCAAAAGTATACTGCACTGGTTATAACAATAGTAGACAGCCTGCGTATATCTTTCATATTGACTATGTATTTCAAATATTTATCATACGTAAAACAAAGTATAATGACCACAAAAAAAAAGTGATCTTGCACCATAAAAATTTTGAAACATAATGAAAAAAGAAATCACTTCGTCCAATAAAATAAAGATTCTGTGTGAATATTGCTTGATCATTGTTATCACTGCATGGAGAGTTCTCGGGTGAAAACAGAACTTCATACTTGACGCTTGCATCCTATTCCCGATATAAATCTTTCAGATAGTATTCACAACATCCACAACGTCCCCTTCAAAATTCTGAACACATAAACACACACAAAATGAATTGCATTAGACTACACTGATAAAACCTAACTTAAAATTAAGACAAATAATTATACTACACAAATATTTAGTCGGCGAGCGAGCGAGACACTTACAGAAGTAACACCATTGAAAATCGGGGATGTTTGTTTATTTATATATATGTTTGGACGTACGTATGTCATTTTGTATACTTTGACTTTCTCCTATTTTTTGCGTTAGCTCTTTGTTCGACCCCAACCCAAACTTCACTAAACAGAATCCTCTGGTTAAGCGATCATTACCGTAGCATCCTAATATTGAATTATTTACCGCTCTGAATAAAGGTCCACAATATTATGAGTTCAATAAGAAAAAGGGTACATAATATATTACTTTAATTTGGATAGAGGTCCACAATTATCCGTTCACTATGGAAAAGGATCCACAATATATTTACTTCAATACGGAAAAGGGTCCACAATATATTAGTTCAATACAGAGAAGTGTCCACAATGTCAGTTCAATACGGAAAAGTATCCACAATACAATTAGTTCAATACATAAAAGGATCCACAATATATTAGTTTAATATGGAAAAAGTGTCCACAATACATAAGTTAAATATGGAAAAGGGTCCACAACACATTAGTTCAATAAGGAAAAGGCTCCACAATATATTAGTTCAATATTGATTGCGGTTCTCAATATATCCATTCAATATGGAAAAGGGTCCACAATATATTACTTCAATACGGAAAAGTATCCACAATACATTAGTTCAGTACGGTAAAGTGTCCACAATATATTAGTTTAAGATGGAAAAAGGTCCACAATATATAAGTTTATGGAAAAGGTGTCCACAATAATATTAGTTCAATATGGAAAAGGGTCCACAATATATTACTTCAATATGGAAGTGTCCACAATGCATTAGTTCAATATGGGAAAAGGTCCACAATATATAAGTTCAATATGGAAAAGGATCCACAATATATTAATTCAATATGGATTGCGGTCCACAATATACCAATTCAATATGAATAAAGGGTCCACAATACATTAATTCAATACAGAAAAGGGTCCACAATATGTTAGTTCAACACAGAAAAGTGTCCACAATACATTAGTTCAATACGGAAAAGGGTCCACAATACATTAGTTCAGTACAGAAAAGGTCCACAATATGTGACCGTCTATGGGAAAATCGGGCACAACGCGGCATGCGTAGACGTCGCAAAAAGATCGATTTAGTTCTTAAAATTGTATTAAATAAGCCTAACGAAGGGAACGGTTAGCTGATATATAGCGGGAATGGCTAAAGCTACGGCAATAAAACTTGGAGGGCTTAATATCTGCTTGCCGAGGAGTGTGTAAGTGCAAAAAAAAAATTTTTCGTCGGGGCCGCGTTGTGCCCGATTTTCCTGTAGACGGTCACATATATAAGTTCAATATGCAAAAGGGTCCACAATACATTACTTCAATATGGAAAAAGGGTCCACAATATATAGTTCAATATGGAAAAAGGTCCACAATACATTAGTTCAATACGGATAGAGGTCCACAATACACAAGTTCAATAATATGGAAAAGGGTCCACAATACATTACTTCAATACAGAAAAGTGTCCACAATACATTACTTCAATACAGAAGTGCCCACAATACATTAGTTCAATACAGAAAATACTTTAGTTCGATACAAAAAAAGTGTCCACAACACATTAGTTCAATATGGAAAAAAGTCCACAATATATAAGTTCAATATGGAAAAGGGTCCACAATATATTACTTCAATATGGAAAAGTGTCCACAATGCATTAGTTCAATATGGTAAAAGGTCCACAATATATTAGTTCAATATGGATTGTGGTCCACAATATACCCATTCAATATGAATAAAGGGTCCACAATACATTAATTCAATACAGAAAGGGGTCCACAGTATGTTAGTTCAACACTAAAATGTGTCCACAATACATTAGTTCAATACGGAAAAAGGTCCACAATACATTAGTTCAGTACGGAAATAGCTCCACAATATATAAGTTCAATACGGAAAAGGGTCCACAATATATTAGTTCAATATGGATTGCAGTCTACAATCTATCCATTCAACACGGAAAAAGGTCCACAATAAGGTCCACAATATAAGTTCAATATGGAAAAGGGTCCACAATACATTACTTCAATACAGAAAAGGGTCCCCAATACATTAGTTCAGTACGGAAAATGGTCCACAATATATAAGTTCAATATGGAAAAAGGTCCACAATATATTAGTTCAATACAGAAAAGGGTCCACAATACATTAGTTCAGTACAGAAAAAGGTCTACAATACATAAGTTCAATATGGAAAAGGGTCCACAATATGTTAGTTGGAAATGGTCCACAATATATATGTTCAATATGGATTGCGGTCCACAATACATTAGTTAATACAGAAAGTGTCCATAGTTCAGTATGGAAAAGTGTTCACAATACATTAGTTCAATATGGAAAAAGGTCCACAATATATAAGTTCAATATGGAAAAGGGTCCACAATATATTACTTCAATATGGAAAAGTGTCCACAATGCATTAGTTCAATATGGTAAAAGGTCCACAATATATCAGTTCAATATGGATTGCGGTCCACAATATACCCATTCAATATGAATAAAGGGTCCACAATACATTAATTCAATACAGAAAGGGGTCCACGGTATGTTAGTTCAACACAGAAAAGTGCCCACAATACATTAGTTCAGTACGGAAAAAGGTCCACAATATATAAGTTCAGTACGGAAAAGGGTCCACAATATATCAGGTCAATATGGATTGCGATCTACAATCTATCCATTCAACATGGAAAAAGGTCCACAATAAGGGTCCACAATATATAAGTTCAATATGGAAAAGGGTCCACAATACACTACTTCAATACAGAAAAGGGTCCACAATACATTAGTTCAGTACAGAAAAAGGTCCACAATATATAAGTTCAATATGGAAAAAGGTCCACAATATAATAGTTCAATACAGGAAAGGGTCCACAATACATTAGTTCAATATGGAAAAGGGTCCACAATATGTTAGTTGGAAATGGTCCACAATATATCAGTTCAATATGGATTGCGGTCCACAATACTTTAGTCAATACGGAAAGTGTCCATAGTTCAGTATGAAAAAGTGTCCACAATACATAAGTTCAATACGGAAAAGTGTCCACAACACATTAGTTCAATATGGAAAAAGGTCCACAACATATTAGTTCCATATGGAAAAGGGTCCACAATACATTACTTCAATACAGAATAGGGTCCACAATACATAAGTTCAATACGAAAAAGGGTCCATATTAGTTCAATATGGAAAAGGGTCCACAATACATTCGTTCAGTACAGAAAAAGGTCCACAATATAAAAGTTCAATACGGAAAAGGGTCCACAATTATATTAGTTCAATATGGATAGAGGTCCACAATACATCAGTTCAATACAGAAAAGGGTCCACAATACATTAGTTCAATACAGAAAAGGGTCCACAATACATTAGTTCAGTACGGAAAAGGGTCCACAATATATTAGTTGGAAATGGTCCACAATATATCAGTTCAATATGGATTGCGGTCCACAATACATTGGTCAATACGGAAAGTGTCCATAGTTCAGTATGGAAAAGTGTCCACAATAAATTAGTTCAATATGGAAAAATGTCCACAATATATTAGTTCAGAAAAATGTCCACAATGTCAGTTCAATACGGAAAAGGTCCACAATATATTAGCATTAAGGGGAGAAAATGTACAATAGTATGTTTTCCCAATATGGAAATAAATCAGAATTTATCTCTAGGGCACAAACCAACTAAAGACATAATCATGTAAGGATATTGTCCTAGTTTTAAATACACCAAAGAATAAGTGAACATCACTAATACTTATTTTTAATGGCACAATTACATTTATTTACCTTGAGAGAACATCAGATCCATTTATCTTGTCTGTATTAGAAACTTCAATGTCCCCAGTATTCACAATGAAAAATCTGGAAACTTAACCTAAAAAAAAAAAAATTTAAAAAAAAAGTAAAACAAGAATTGAGTATTTACTAAGGTATGTATACAAAAAATTTCTGACGGGGGCGGGACTTTTGACGTAACAATTTTTGCATGTGTGACTAAATTTTTTACTTACTTTGTCACATTATACGTATATTATAGTCAAATTCATCATGTCAGGATGAATAAAATCTAGCATAATTCTGCTTTAATAGAAAGGGTTGAACTCAAGCTATTGGGGGGTGGATCCCAATGCCATCTCTCCCCTTCCCCCCAATCACTATCTGTATACATCCATAATTACAATGACATAGCAGGGTTTCATACAGAGGTAGGGGCGCCCTGGGATTCCCCCCCCCCTCCCCCCCCCAGAATTTCATAAAATAAATTAATAATATTTACTACTTAATGATATTCTGTGGTTATAATTTATAATGGTATTCTGTGAGTTTGTTGTTTGTATATATCTAGTAGTTGGTGAAAGTTCACTTCAGTTAATTGAGGTCCTTCAATTGCAATACGCATTAGTTTTCCAAGATTGGTGTCACTAATTCTAGACCTGAGACGATTTTTAATTACATGGGTGTGATTTCAGCAAAATCGGGTGTGGTCAATCAAACGTGTGGGCCCCGCTTCTAAACCCTCCCCCCCCTCCCCCCCACCCCCAGAAAAACTCCTGTATGAAACCCTGCATAGTTATTGGGGAGCTGAACATCTAGCTCCCTACATTTAGAAAAACCACCTTACCTCCTCGTCAACTATTTAACTATAACAAGTAATGTCCCCTTTAACAACTCATGTCCCTTTTAACAACCTAGTTAAGCCTCTGTAACTTCAAAGATGCACATTCAATGTACTACATATGTGCCTAACACCTCTATCTGTTTCCAAGTAGGCAGTTGACACGATTTATTTCAGGAGGCAAGGGGAGAGAAGAGGAGGAGGCTTTTGCCCTCAATTCAGGGTGCAGTACCACTTGAAACTGCAGCACTAAATCGCAGATGGAGGAGTTATGCTATGTATTTATTTCTCGTTTTATGTTCAATGTACGCTTACTTTGTTGTTGCCGCTGAAACAGACACCAACAGACCGCTCTTATAAACCAAGTTTCAAGAAAAAAGACCAACCAGGAACTGAGAAACAACGGTACAAACCTTACAGCTATTCAGCAAAATTCAGGGGCGACCGTTGCAGTTACGACTCAAAAATTTTCCCCCAGCGGTATAGTATAGGCTTCCCCACAACATTACAATGCCATATTTTTTATATTAGTATTTATTTTCCATTTTTATAAATATTTTTATATTTTTTTTTGTATCCTATAAAAAAACAAAACAAAAAAACTCAGTGTAATGGTGTGATTTTTAATGTGGTGTGTACCTGTGTACGAATATGAGTTCATTCTGGCCATCCAATACGTCTGAATTTCAATTTTTAGATACCGAAGCTAATTATTGATTCGTATTCATTTGATTCTTCAACCCCGCCCCCACTCTGAGCGCGCAATTTATTGTGGACAAAATTCTGGATGGTGATAGCAAACACTGAAGGAAAGTTACTGTGCGAGTGAGCCCGGTGGCGCGGAAGAGTAGAATACTTCTGGAATGTACTGGAGGGTCCTAGACGATGAAGAAGCGGTGGTGTATTAATGAAGCCTGAAGTCACTAATTTAGAATAGATATATCATGGCTCACAGCTGCAGGAGAATCTGCTTGGGTGTCTTTGGAGAGCTTGACTGTGCACGCACATAGCGCTAACACTGTGCACGCACATAGCGCTAACACTGTGCACGCACATAGCGCTAACACTGTGCACGCACATAGCGCTAACACTGTGCACGCACATAGCGCTAACACTGTGCACGCACATAGTGCTAACATTGTGCACGCACATAGTACTAACACTGTGCATGCACATAGTACTATTACTGTGCACACAATTAGTACTAACACTGCATGCACGTAGTACTATTACTGTGCACACACATAGTACTAACACTGTGCATGCACGTAGTACTATTACTGTGCACGCACAGTGCTAACACTCTGCACACATGTAATACTATGCATGCACATAGTACTAATACTGTGCACACACATAGTGCTAGCACTGTGCATGCACGTACTATTCCTGTGCACGCACATAGTGCTAACACCAAACACTGTGCACGCACTAGTACTATTACTGTGCACGCACATAGTGCTAACACTAAACACTGTGCACACACTAGTACTATTACTGTGCACACACATAGTGCTAACACCAAACACTGTGCACACACTAGTACTATTACTGTGCACGCACTAGTACTATTACTGTGCACGCACATAGTACTAACACTGCATGCACATAGTGCTATTACTGTGCACACACATAGTATTAACACTGTGCACGCACATAGTGCTAACACCAAACACTGTGCACGCACATAGTACTAACACCATGCATGCACATAGTGATTACACCGTACTAGAGTCATTCTTGTTAGTGTTATCAAGTACTAGAGTCATCCTTATTAGTGTTATCACGTACTAGATTTATTCGTATTAGTGTCAGCACATTCTAGTGTCTGTCAGTTGTAGTATGTTCGATTAAGTTAGTGTTTGCAAGTGTCAGTTTGATTGTAGTAGCTGTTGCTGTAAGGAAAATACGATACCCGATGAAATAATTTACTTAATCAGGTGATCTTTGGAGGTATGGGCCAAGTCCTTGAGGATAAATTATTTCTTCACTCGCAAAAATTTGTCTTTCGAGGCTATCTGAGTGATTCTGAGATGGACTTGTGGGTTTTTATTAGTGTGTACACGTACTAGAGTCATTCCTTTTAGTGCCCGCATGTACTAAAGTATTCTTTTTAATGCCTGCATGTACTAGAGTCATTCTTATTAGTGCCCACATGTACTAGAGTCATTCTTATTCGTGTCAGCACGTACTGGAGTCATTTTTATTAGTGTTCGCACGTAACAGTTTTATTTATCTTGGTAATGTCTGTTTTTACTATTGTCCACAAGAGTATTATTTTAGTGGTTTAGCTGAGTTGGGATAATTATATTGCGTATTCAATGTAAATAGATAGATTTTGATAACACTGGACATAAGAACAAAGTAAAGATGTTTATTACTTGTATAGATGATACATAATTTAAAGGAGATGATTAAAAATAAAAAAATAATAATTAATAATTGATGTCTGTACTTCTAATTCTTTTAGAAGGGCGTGACGAAACTGGTGATGGTGAAGGACTTGGTGACTGAATGTGTGGTGTCAGTGTCTGCCGCTTAGACAAACAGAAGTCTCTGTCAAACTGAACAGAGCACTTGGTGGCACAACCACAGCTCCGGGCTAAAAACTGGTCTAACTGCTCAGTTGAGGTAAATCGCTTAGTCCTTACTGGTGATGGCTTTCTTGACCTCTTCCTTTCCTTACACAGATGATGCTGCTCCGTCGGCAGGCAACGGACACAGTATCGGAAGGGGAAAGAAAAGTGGTGTCGGAATAAGGTGGTGACAAGAAAACAGATGAGTGGTGAGGATGAAATGATGAAGGCTCGATGTCTGGTACAGAGCAGTCCAAAGAATCCAGAGGATCATAGAGGTCATCTTCGTCTTCAAACAGTGGAGTAGCAAGCTTTATAATAAGTTGTTTTGTTATTTAAATTTAAATTTCTTACCTTCATAATAGTTGGTAAAATGGCCATCAAACTCAGACGCCTAAAAAAACTCAGAACAAAATGAAAATAACTGCAGGAATAACAAAAGATTTGGCCTAAATAAGGTAAATAAACGATCCACAATATACTAGCTCAAGCTATATTTCAACTATTAACTAGTTTCTTAAACACGAAGGTGTCGTATAAAAGGGGGGTAGCCGGGGACATATTTCGCGATAAGTGGAAAATGGGCGCTGACAGATTTTGTCACCGACTCCCCTTTAGTAGCATTACAGCAACTTAGCGCACACAAAAGCTTGGAAACAAAGTCATGAGCATCTTAACAGAAGACAAAATAAAACAAGAGAAAAACCAACAAATGGCGGGCTCTAAATAGAGATGAAAAGTACTGTTTGCCATTGACGCAGCTAAATTCAACTGCAAAAGATATACAGTGTGCTGTCAGAGTTCTCCAAGATACTATCCTGGAGTTCATCTTCAATCAAAAAATACTTTGGTACATACACAAGGCATTGATAGATGAACTTGAGTATTACCCGCAAAAATGATTACATATAGCCGTTTTTTAGTTAGGGCTTGTTGTAAACATGGTATGGATTGACTTGAAAGGATAGTGAGCTACGTATAATGGAGGGTTCTCTTTGCGCAGCTACTTTATTTTAATTTGAATAGGAGCTAGAGGTCAAAGGGCATGCCAGGGATTCTTCCATTTATACCCAGACCTCCGAAAGGAGTTCAGAATGTGGTATACGAGGCCACAGATTTTGCGTACGGAGAATAGCATTGAATTATAAAACCGACCTCTAAGTTTAACAAGTCACTTGAATCCATAATAATAAAATTAGCAGGTAAAAGACAATCACCAGGACTATGATATGATTAGTAGGTGAATGACATTGCCAGCAAGATTAAGTTAAATCTTGCAGCTTAACTAAACTGGTCATTAGAATTTGGTAAATATACTGATGACTCATGTAGAGATCTGGCCAACAAATACACATCCATAAAGCAGTTTCTTACCCAGTAGGAGGAGCTCATGACAACAGAATGAGACGTGAAATTTGTTGCTTATTATCCATACTGAATTAAACTCCTACATCACAAATAGTAAATATTCAATAACTATTGGTGAGCTTAGCAAAAAATAAAAAATAAAAAAAAAATAAAAATCTGAAGCACCTACTCATGAACCCTCAGCACTACTATGCACTAGCTAGTCTACAAAATCATTTCTCAGGCCACACGAATAATAATCATTTGGCCATTCCTAGTCAAGTATCAATAATGCTCCAGCAATGAAACTGGTAGATGTAAATGTTATCTCCATAAGGAGTAGCTAAATATGCAGGAACACAAAGCCAACCAGAACCTCAGGTAAGCCTAATAATTATGGGCACATATGCTTGAGGCTTGTGAGCAGACAAGAAATGAGTAAATTAACACTGGTGGACATTACAGATGAATGGAAGTGATAAAAGCATAAACCACTGCCTCAAATCTCTCTGCACAAGGCTTAGGAAGTCTAACACAAGATTTTCAATAGAACACTCACAACACCAACCACTGAACTGATACATGTGCCTTTACCATGTGACAACAGTCAATCCTGAACAGTCTAATACCATGCAACTGATACATATGGTGCCATATGTAATAACCAAGTCAAGCCTTCACCTGTACCATATCTATAATGACTTACGTATATAATAAAACCAGCAACCTGTTTTGTTTTTTGTTTTGTTTTTCATTTTAAGGCCATATAAACACAATGTGTCTCCTGTTATTCCTCTCACCCTACATAATAGCCACTCAAAGGTCACACAGATGTGACGTAATTAGTTATGCACTGGTCATGATCATAAAAGCTTCCAATCACCTCAAACATAACTACACAAAACTAAAACAAGGGACCACATACCTTCCCAATTGAGGCTTACGTCTTACTTATAGGGCTCACAAGTAGTCTCTAGCATGAGTGTGTGCACACACATACCCTATGCTACCTCCTCAGAAATACTGATAAACTCTATTTCCTAAAATCTGGTCCATCTGCCCAATAGCACATGGTAGTACAGCTGGGAACTATACCGATATTATCATTGCTCTTTGACAAAAGCCCTATATCGTAGAAACAATATTTCAATTGTAGTCACACGGTATTACCGGTTTCTCACCAAACGTTAGCACAGGTCACAAAATTAATGCCGGAGCATCATGGCAAGACAATTATGAGGTACAGCTGCCTTTGTTGCCTGTAAACTTGGCTATAACGTAAAGCTGTGCTGTATACTGGAAAGTAGTTAATACCGACTATTTTGTACAACACCACCGTACTATATCGAGACCGAATTACCAACTGCTCGATTTCTGCGTGGCGCGCCTTTTAAATTCCGGATTTGGGCAGGTGTTTTTGTTCTAAATGGCGCGCAACAATAACAGAGTTTGCCAAAACGCAGAAAAAGACGGCCACAGCAGTGCTGAAGAAATTGTGGACATTGGTACTGTTTCCTAGTTCTATCGCTACTAAGCATGGTAACATTTCCAATATGCTCATTCATCTGTCTTCATAAGAAAAGAAGCTAAACTGGCCAGAAACACTCACACATTTATAATGCGATACTTCACTTCTTTCAACTCTGTTAACTTTCCCTATAAAGCAAACTACATCAATGTGTGCAAGAAATTATTTGCTCACGTGATTATGATGTGATGCTAGCCACAAAAGCTGGTACCTATGCAGAGTTGAAGCTTCGCATTTTCTCAAGAATCAGCCCGAAATTTAAAAAAAGCATAATAAAAGGTCTTAAATTTAAATCGTCATTGTGAGTAAGTTCATACCTAAATCAACAGTTAATTGTCAGTAATCTCCAAAATCAGAGCGTGACAGACCGACCGACAGACAGACAGGATGACTACTATAACCCTCTCATGCATGAGCGCTGAGGGTTAATCACCATCATTTGCAGACCAACACAACACAACACACATACCCTATTATATACATTACACACACAGCTCAATGTCCTTAGACCATAATTCATTGTAATTCAATGCATTATGAAAGCAGACTGAAATTTAAACCTTTGTGGGTCATACTTGTGAGTAAAAATAGCCTCAAATAAATCACATACATACCTAGGACACCTCCTGACACATCTCACTTCAAGAATTGAATTGTGTAGTGGAGAAAATGAAGTTACAGTGTCAACTTCACAAAATAAATTACAGCTGCTCAGGTTTTCCAGGTACAAGCCACCACACCTAACCACATACAACCACATACATCATATACAGCTGAACTCTGTACACATAACACAATGCATACACACAATGCACAACTATTGAAGGTGTAAAAACATCAGTATACCAAAAAAATAATAATAAACCATGAACTTGACAACAGACTAGACCTATGGAATGAAGTCTTGGTTTATTTTTAGGCCAAACAAACTTATGGAATGAAGTCTTGGTTTATTTTGAGGCCAAACAAACTTGTCTCATATATCTGCACCTTCCTGGGTGATACAGCCACTTCAAAATTTATTATGCAGGTCAAGCCCACTGCTTTAACCACACCCCTACTACCTCATACTTGTTATATACCATTTCAATATTTTTCCTATAGGTCAACTACATTATCGCAATTTCCAATATAGTTGATGAGAAACAAGAAATGTGGTTTCAATTCACACTATAATTTAGTACACTACCAGGCCAGCTATAAAACGTGGTCCATTGCACAAATGAAGACATGCATCTAAAGGAAGGTGAGTGGCTACAACTTGTGAAGAATAAAAGTGATCTATATCAAAAATTGTAAACACTATTCCTAAAGAATATTTCAAAGTTATGTAATACACAATCACAAAATTAAAAAAAAAATCGGAAGTCTACACTACAATACAGGCTTCCATACTTACTGCAGCTTGCAAGTGGTTTCATTTTTCTTCTTTTCTTAATACTTATAGCAGATACACGGTAGAATAAGACCATCTTGGTATCTGGCAAAAGTAAATAAAAATAGTTATTCTTATTACTAATGTTTAACTGGCTAGTCAATAATTCAGTCGCTATATGGAGTAAATCATCAGATATTTCTGTGATCTTAAAGCTTCTATTACAGTCTAAATTCTACCTGATCATTTAAACCTGGTTCTGTTAGAAATAATGCAAAACAAAATATTAAAGTTTACTTTAGCATCCTTAAGCTCTACTACACTTCAATATCTCTT